>Ga0187892_10002273_pt1 | contig 39456 bp, 34 predicted proteins | sample MA1701073metaG_FD_139345 | JGI IMG/M metagenome (GOLD analysis project Ga0187892, IMG submission 139345) | Bio-ooze microbial communities from a basaltic lava cave in the Kipuka Kanohina Cave System on the Island of Hawaii, USA - MA170107-3 metaG ... | reverse complement strand
GAGGCGCTTGCCGAAGGCCTGGAACTCGGAATCCACGTAGCCCCCCCCGAGGACCGGCACGAGCCGACCGTTGCTGAGCACGTCCACCACCGCCAGGTCCTCGGCCAGGCGAAGCGGGTCGTGGAGCGGGGCGATCAGCGCGGCGAGCGTGATGCGAATCTGCCGCGTTCGGGCGGCGACGGCGCCGGCCATCACGAGGGGCGAAGGGAGGTAGCCATCCGGCGAGCCGTGGTGCTCCGAGAGGACCACGGCGGCGAATCCCAGCCGGTCGGCCCACTCGCACTGCTCGAGGGCGGTGGCGAAGAGCTCGGCGGAGGAGGCGCGACCGAAGGCCGGGCAGCGCAGGTCGTAGCGCAGCGAGAAGAAAGGCATCGCGAGTCCTCCGTCGGGGCGGGCCCTGGCTCGGCGAGTGTATCGGAGGAGCCCGCGGTATTCTCGATCGCGCGCGCAGCCCGGGGGGCCGGCGCGCGGCGCGGGAGGGATGCCATGGCGGCGGTCGCGGGGGAGGGGGAGCGCGCGCTCGAGGGCAGGACGGCCCTCGTGACCGGGGGCGGGACGGGGATCGGCCTGGGCTGCGCCCGGGCGCTCCTGCAAGCCGGCGCGACCGTCACGCTGGCGGGCCGCCGCGAAGAGGTCCTGGCCCGGGCGGCGAAGCAGCTCGGCCCCGAGGCGCGGCCCGGGGCGGAGGTGCGCACCGCGGTCTGCGACGTGACCCGCGAGGAGGACGTGCAGCGCGCCGTGGAGCGCGCCGTCGATGCCCGGGGCCACCTGGACGTGGCCGTGGCCAACGCGGGCACGGGCTTCGGGAGCTTCCTCCTCCTGACCGACGCCGCGAGCTTCCGCCAGGCCCTCGACCTCAACGTGGTGGGCAGCTTCCACACCATCAAGGCCGCGGCCCTGGCCATGAAGGACTCGGGCGGCGGCTCCATCGTCGCCATGTCCTCGGTGGCCGGCGCGCTCCCCCACCGGTCCATGCCCGCCTACTGCACGGCCAAGGCGGGCCTCGAGATGCTGGTGCGCTGCGCCGCCGATGAGCTCGGCTGCTTCGAGATCCGCGTGAACGCGGTGGCGCCCGGCATCGTGGCGACGGAGACGATGGAGCGGTTCGTGATCCCGAGCCGCGAGGTGGTGGAGAGCTACCTCGACAACATGCCCCTGCGGCGCCTGGGCACCGCCCTGGACGTCGGTCGGCTGGTGCGCTTCCTGGCCGGCCCCGAGTCCTCCTGGATCACCGGTCAGGTGATCGGGATCGACGGCGGGCACTCCTTGCGCTGCGGACCCGACTACGCGCCCTTGCTGCGCCCGGGCTTCGGCGAGGAGACCTGGAAGTTCCTGCACGGGGACCGCTGAGCTCCGCGGGCGCGAGGATGGGCACCACGCGCGGCTCGATCTCGAGCGCGACGGGCGTGGTGCCCCAGTAGTCGCCGTCCACCTGGACGGGCACCGGCCGCTCGCCCTCGATCTCGACGCGACGCGCCTCCCGGTAGGCGACCGAGCGCAGCCGCGAGATGCGCCCGAGGGCGGCCGCCGCGACGTAGCCGGGGATCTCGAGGCGCGAGGCGCTCCGGAAGACGCAGACGTCCAGGTGGCCCGAGTCGCAGCGCGCCCGGTCCGTCACGGAGAAGAGGCCGCCGTAGTTGCGGAGGTTGCTCGCGACGACGAGCGATCCCTCGAGCTCCTCGCGGCCGTCGATCCGGACGCGCAGGTGTGGCTCGCGGTAGCTGGCGAGGGTCCGGAGGATCGGCAGGAGGTAGCCGCGATAGCCGAGCCCTTTGGCCCGGGCGCGGCGGACGCGCTGGGTCACCAGGGCGTCGAAGCCGCTGCTCGCGAGCAGGAGGAAGCGGCTCCGGCCGATCCTCCCGAGGTCGATGCGCCGCGTGGCGCCGGACTCCACCAGCTCCGCGAGGGCCTCGGGCCGGTGGGGGAGGCCGAGCTCGTGGGCCAGGAGGTTCGCGGTCCCGAGCGGAAGGTGGCCCAGGGGCGTGCGCGAGGGGTCGGAGAGGCCGTTCACGACCTCGTTGAGCGTGCCGTCACCCGCCGCGACCACGATGCAGTCGACGCGCCCCTCGAGCTCTCCCGCGCGCCGGCGCGCCTCGCCCACGCGTCGCGTGAGGAGCCAGTCGACGTGATGGCCGCGGCGCTCGAGCTCCCGCGCGAAGCGCTCCGCCTTGCGCGGTGCCCCGCCTCGCCCCGCCACCGGATTCCCGACCACGAGGATCCTCACGCGGCCGCGATCGTACCGCGCCCGCGTGCGGACTTCCGCCCCTGGGGCGAGGGGTCTCCGGCTCGGGTCGCCGGGCTGGCTCAGAGCTTCTCGAGGATCGCCTCGGCGCTGCTCACCTCGAACTTCATGGGCTTCTCGACGGCCAGGTGCTTCACGACGCCGTCGTCGACCACGAGGGCGAAACGCTGGGAGCGGGTGCCGAAGCCGATGCCCGTTCCGTCCATCTCGAGCCCGAGGGACTTCACGAAGTCGGCGTTCCCGTCGGCGAGCATCACCACCTTGTCGCCCACCTTCTGGTCCTTGCCCCAGGCGTCCATCACGAAGGCGTCGTTCACGGAGAGGCAGGCGATGGTGTCGACGCCCTTCTTCCGGATGTCGGCGGCCTTCCTGACGAAGCCCGGCAGGTGCTGGTTCGAGCAGGTGGGCGTGAAGGCGCCGGGAACCGCGAAGAGCACGACCTTCTTGCCGGCGAAGAGCTGGCTCGTCGAGACGTCCTCCATCGTGCCGTCCTTCATGACCTTGAACTTGCCGCTCGGGATCTTCTCTCCGACCCGGATGGCCATGACTTCCTCCTATCTCGGTGGTGGACTGCCGAGCTTAGCTCCCCGGCGCTGTGCGGCCAGCTTCTGGTAATCGGGGCGGCCCGCGGCCTCCCAGGCGCGGTAGATGGCGAGGAAGTCCTCGCCCATGGGATCGAGACCGCGGAGCGGCATGGAACCGCGCCGGATGGTCCAGTCGTGGGGCGCGAGCTCCCCGGCCCGCGCGAAGTGGGGCTCGGCGGCCCGCGCCTCGCCCTGCTGCCACAGATGCCAGGCCAGGGCGAACTCCGCTCGGGCGAGCTGCTCCTCGGGGGTGGGCGGGAGCTGGCCTGCGCGTACCTCGTCGTCGGTGAGCTCGAGCTCGCCGGTGCGGACCCAGCGGCGCAGCGCGGCGAGGTGCGGCTCGCAATCGAGCCCGGTGAAGGCCTGGAAGAGGTTGCTCACCGGCTCGATGCGCGCCGGTCTCACGATGCGCCCCGCCTCGTCGATCCAGATCGCGGTCGGGATGTTGATCATTCCGTAGAGGTGGGCCACCCGGTGGTCCTGGTCGAGGACACAAGGGTGGGTCGGATTGGCGCGCTCGATGTAGGGCCTGGCGTCCTCGGGGGAGCGGTCGAGGGCGACCCCGAAGACGCTGAATCCCAGGGGCTCGAGCTCGCGGTGGATCTCCTGCCAGACCGGCAGTTCTTCGCGGCAGCCTCACCAGGAGGCGAAGGCGTGGAGTGCGACTTTGCGGCCGCGCAGGTCCGAGAGCCGGTGGCGCCTCCCCCCGAGATCCGGGAGCTCGAAGTCGGGGGCCTCGAGGGTCTCCTGGCGCGCGCGCTGCGCCGCGGCGCTCTCGCCCAGCGAGGCGACCCGGGCCTCGAGGTCGAGGGCCAGCGGCCGGTCGAGGAGCCGGGCCAGCTCGTCGAGGTCCACGCCCGCCGCGGACCGGAGCCCCGGTCGTCCTCCCAGCGGGACGCAGAGGGCGCCCCGGCAGAGGCCCTCCTCGCGGAGCTCGAAGCGGAGCGCCCGCTCCAGGGCCGCCGCGGGCAGCTGCACGCGGCCGGCCTCGACGGTCACCTCGACCTCGCTCGCGCGCCCGTCGTCGATCACGGTGAAGCGCATGGCCAGCCCTCCGCCCGCCAGGATAGGCGATGCCGCCGGGTCGTCGCGATGGAAGATCCTGCCGTCCGCTCGTTTCAGGCTGAAAGCCCTGGTCCGGCGGAAGGCGCTCCGCGGGCGCCCCGGGCAGCCCAGCGCCCCTGGCACGCCCCTTGCTCCGGCTCCCGCCCGAGGAGGGCTCGATGAGCGAGGGTACCATCCACCACTACCAGACGATCATGGCGGACCCGGTGAGGATGCACGCCTATCTGGAGGCCATCCGCCGCGTCTGTCCGGGGCGGGTCGTCTGCGAGATCGGGGTGGGCCTCGGGCCGCTGTCCCTGATGGCGCTCCAGGCCGGTGCCCGGCGCGTCTACGGGATCGAGGTCGACGCCGCGGCCCTCGAGGTCGCGCGCCGGGTGCTGCGCCGCAACGGATTCGACCAGTCTCGCTTCGTTCCCCTGCACGGGGCCTCGCACCGGGTCGAGCTTCCGGAGCGGGTCGACGTGGTGCTCTCGGAGATCCTGAACAGCGTCGCCTTCGGGGAGAACGCGCTCTTCTTCCTGGACGATGCGCGCCGGCGCTTCCTCGCGCCGGGCGGCGTCCTCCTGCCGCGCGCCCTCGACGTCCACGTCGCGCTGGCGAGCCCCGCCACCTTCCTGGCGGAGCGCGACTTCTGGGGCCGCCAGCTGCGCGCCGACTACGGAATGGACTATCGCGACATGCTCGAGTTCGTGAACACCGACAACCAGATGCTCTCGATCCTCCCGGACGAGCTCTTCACGCCCTGGCAGCTCCTGAAGCGCATCGACTTCGCGCGCCCCGGGGACTACGCGCCCCCGGCGCCGGTCGTCTTCCAGCTGGAGAAGCCGTGCAGCGTGGCGGGCTTCGCCGTGGCCTTCGAGGTGGAGCTCTGCTCGGGCGTGCGGATCCGCACCTTCCCCGGCGACGCGCCCACCCACTGGCAGCAGGGGTTCTGCGCCTTCCACGAGCCGGTGCGGGGCGAGACGGGCGACGTGCTCGCGCTCCAGGTCCTGATCCCGCGCAGCGAGGCGGCGCGCGTGTATCTCCAGGGCCGCTGCCAGCGCATCCCGGCGGAGCGGGTCGCGGGCCCCGAGAGGGGCGGCGGGGTCCCGCCGCTGGCGGCGCCCACGCCCGCCTAGCGAGGAGGCCGACTCGAGGGTCGGCCGACGCGCAGCCAGGCGAAGCGGAGCGAAGCCATCGGGCTAGGGCGAGCGGGTCGGGTCGCCGACCGCCGCCCGCGCGGCGCGCGTCCGGCGGACGAGCAGGGTCGCGAGGGCGAGCCACAGCCCGAGCAGCGGGACCAGGCTCCAGGCCCGGTGCGGCCACAGGAGCTCGCCCAGGTTGAAGGAGCTGGCGTTCTCCGGCGCCTTGCCGGCGAAGCTGCGCGGGTCGGGCCGGAGCTGGTCCAGGCCCTGGGGGTTCACCGCCACCCGGCCCTGCGCCAGCTGGGGCAGGACGAACTGGAAGAGCGGGTTCGAGGCCGAGGTGGGAATCTCGACGGCGACGCTCGTGATGGCCAGCATGGCGGCCACCGAGAGCCCGGCCAGGGCCGCCGCGATCCGCGGAATGCGCCGCGCGACCAGCGCCGCGGGCACGAAGAGGAAGGGGAGACACGGGATCAGGTAGCGCGGCCCGGGCGCGAAGCCCCCGTGCCAGGCGTGGAAGCTCGCCACCAGGACCAGGAAGCCCAGGGGGACGGCGAGGCAGACCCAGGCCGCGCGCGGGTCGGTGCGCCGCAGGGCGCCGTAGCCCAGCGGCGCGAGCGCCAGGATCGGGCTCGTGAAGAAGAGGCCGCGGAAGGGCAGCACCAGGAGCTCCGCGATCCGGGCGGGAGGCGGCAGCCCGAAGAGCGCGCCTTCCACCCGCACCTCCACCTGGGGGTTCGCGTGAAGGAAGGGCGTGGTGAGGGGGCTTCCGAAGGCGGCTTGCAGGTACAGGGCCAGGGCGGCCGCCGCGGGGAGTCCGCCCAGCGCGTACCAGGGCAGCAGGCGGTGGCCGCGCTCCTCGCGCAGCAGAGCCAGGCCGAGCGCCACCACCACGAGGGCGGAGCTCAGCTCGAAGAGCACCCCGGCTCCCGCGGCGGCGCCGGCCAGGAGGGCGAGGGCGCGGCCATCGCGGCGGGCGCGGGCGGCCAGCCAGGCCGCGAAGGCGCCGAAGGAGAGGGCGGCGGCGGGCTGATGGGCGTAGAAGGCGGTGGAGTAGGGGAAGGCGAGGGTGCCGAGGCCGTAGGCCCAGGCGAGCCAGGCGCGCCCGGGGGCGTCCCCGGCCCCCAGCCAGCCCAGGCAGTGGAAGAGCAGGACGCCGAGCAGCGCCGAGGGCAGCGCATTCGCGAGGAGGTTGGCGAGATAGCCGCCGACGAGGAGCCGCCGATCCTCCCCCAGCGGCGACGCGGGGAGCGCGCGGGCGAGGAGCCAGGCGGGAGCGGCGGCGAAGGAGAGGCCGGGCGCCTTGTTGGTGTAGAAGTGCCCGCCCGAGAGGGCCCAGTCCTCGGTGGACTCGCGGTAGTCGTCGATCGCGATCGTGCCGCGTTCGGCCAGCGCCCGCGTGAGCGCGAGCCGGGAGTTCGGATTCCAGCCTCCGCCCTGGAAGAAGTAGGCGTAGGAGCAGACGAGCCCCAGGAAGACGAGCCAGCCCGCGCGGCGGGAATCGGCGGGCGAACGGGCCCGGACCGGCATGCGCATCCTCCCCGCCGGATCATACCCGGGCTGCGGCGGTGCGAGGGCGCGGCTGCGGCGGCGCATCCGAGGCAAGCGCGAAGCGCGCGCAGCGAGCGGGACGCGAGCGGAGTGGGGTGGGCCGGGCTTCGCCCGGCCCGGGACCACGAGGCTGGCTAGAGTCTGGCGCGTGCGCGGGGCGAGGTGGAAGGCGGCTCGCGGCGACGTCGTCGCCCTCCTGTCCCTCCTGACCTTCCACCTGGCGGCGGCCCTCGCGCTGCCCCTCGCGGGCGACGTTCCCCTCGGAGACGCGGCCCACTACGCGTGGAGCGCGCGCCACTGGATCGAGACGGGGGAGCTTCGGATCAGCGATTGGCCCGCCATGAGCCTGGTGGGCCAGCTCTGGCTCGCTCTTCCCCTGGCGCGCGTCTTCGGTCCGGGGCCTGCCGTCCTGGGCGGCGCGACCTTCGCGCTCGCCGCGATCACGGCGGTCCTCCTCTACGCCCTCTTGCGATCGCGCGGCGCGGACGCGTTCTGCGCCTGGCTCGCCACCTCCGCGCTGGGGGCGAATCCGATCTGGCTGGCCCAGTCGGTGACCTTCGACACGGAGGTCTACTTCCTCTTCTTCACCCTGGCCGGCCTCCTGGCGCTGGCTCGCTGGGAGCTCCGGCGCCGCCCCTGGCAGCTCGGGCTGGCCTGCGCCGCCATCGCCTACGCCGGCCTGATCCGACAGCACGCGCTGGTCCTGAGCCTGGGCGCTGGGGTCCTCTGGTGGCGGACCTCGCGGGAGCGGCGCTTCCCGCTCTGGCCCTGGGCGCTCCCCGTCGCGGTGCTCGCGGGCTACTACCTCTGGCTCTCCGAGGTCCACGGCCTTTCCAAGGAGGTGACCTCGCGGCAGGCCTTCCTGGCGGAGCGCGCGCTGCGGCCCTGGACCGCGGCCTGGCCGCTCTTCAGCGACCTCACCGCTTCGGTCCACTACCTGGGCCTCTTCCTGCTTCCCCTGCTCGGGCTCGCGAGCGGCGGGCAGTCGGGGGCGGCCGCGGGCGGCGCGCGGCGCAACGCGCTGGCGGCGCTGGCCCTGGTCGCGCTGGCCACGCTGGCCCTCGCCCTGGGGTCCCACCCCTTCTCCCACGAGCGCCTGATGCCCTACGTGCCCAACATCGCGACCCTGGGGGCCTTCGTCCGGCCCGTGGCCTCGCGCCTGCCCGAGTGGGTCGAGCCGCGGCGGGTCCAGCTGGTCCTCACGCTGGTCTCGGGGCTCGCCGGCGCGGCGCTCCTGCGCCGGGCCGGCGTCGCCGCCGCCGCCTGGTCCAACCCCTTCGACGCCCTGCTCCTCTTCTCCGCCCTGCTCCTCGTCTGCTTCGGAGCGCTGACCGGGAGCGTCTCCTTCGATCGCTACTTCCTGGTGCCCTTCGCGCTGCTCCTTCCCGTCCTGGCCCCGCGCCTGCGGCTCACGCGTCGCGGCGCCCTGGTGGCGGGGTCGCTCCTGGCGCTCGAGGCGGGTCTCGCGCTCACCTTCGTCGACCAGCGCATTCGCGTGCGCCGCTGTCCCTGGGAGCTGGCCAGCGGCCTGGTGGCGCGCGGCATCCCCCACCGCTCGATCGACGCCGGGTTCGAGTTCAACACCTACTACAACTACGACTACTACTCGAAGCGGTACGGGCGGGAGCTCGAGCGGCCCTGGGAGCCCCGGGACGCGCCGGAGGCAGAGTGGGTGCTGAGCCTCGTCCCGCGGGCCGAGGGGCCGCTGGAGCTGCTCGAGGTCCACGAGTGCCCGAACCGCCGGGGCCTCGACCCGATTCCGCTGTGGGTGTACGCCGTGCGGCCTCCGCAGGAGCCCGGGACCCCGGGGCGCCCGGGGGAGGGCGCGGGGCCCGCGGCGGGGGGAGCGCCCCGGACCCCGGGTCGGCGCCGGGGACCCCGCGCGCCGCGCCGGAGCGCTTGCGCCGGGCCGCGCCGCGGCGCCACACTGGGCGCGTGAACCTCGCGCGCCTGATCGAAGAGCCCGCGCGGCGCGTCCCCGAGCGGGCCGCCATGGTCTTTCCCGAAGGCAGCGTGAGCTACGCGGAGCTCGCGGAGGCCGTCCTGCGCTGCGCCGCCGGGCTCGCCCGGCGGGGCATCGGACCCGGACAGCGCGTGGCGCTGCTGGACGACGCGAGCCTCCTCTTCGTCGCCGGAGTGCTCGGCGCCGCACGCGCAGGCGCGGCCTGCGTGCCGCTGCACGTGCAGCTCACGGCCCGCGAGCTCGCGGAGCTCGTGCGGAGCTGCGGGTGCGGCGGACGTGGGATCGCCGGCGCAGACCATGCCGCGCGCCTCGGCCTGGCGCTCGGGGCGCCTGCCCTCGGCGCCGCCGAGCTCCTCGGGGAGTCCTCCCCGCTGCCGCCGCCGGAGCCGGCCTCGGACCCGGCCCTCGAGTGCATCGCCATCCTCACCAGCGGCACCACGGGTCTCCCGAAGCCCGTGGGGGTCAGTCACGCCACGCTGACTCCGCGCATCCAGGGCTTCGCGGCCCACGTGGACTTCGGCCGCGCGGCGGCGGTGGGCCTCGTCTGCGTGCCCGCGGTGCACATCGGCGGGATCGGCGGGCTCCTCACCGGGATCGCCTCGGGGAGCACCCAGGTCGTGATGCGCCGCTTCGACGCCGGCGAGTGGCTGCGGCTCGTGGCGGAGCAGCGCGTGAATACGGCCTTCCTGGTCCCGACCATGCTGCGCCGCATCCTCGACCACCCGGACTTCGACCGCACGGATCTCTCGAGCCTGCGGGTGCTCGGCTACGGCGCCGCCGCGGCGCCGGTCGCGCTCGTCGAGGAGATGATCCGGCGCTTTCCCGAGAAGGTCGCGTTCTCGAACGTCTTCGGGCAGACCGAGACCACCGGCGCCATCACGAGCTTCGGCCCCGGCGATCACCGCCTCGACGAGCGCGGCCGGCTCGTGCGGGCGGGATCGGTGGGCCGGCCCTTCCCGGGCGTCGAGCTCCGCATCGTCGATCCCGAGACCGGCGCCGAGCTCGCGACCGGCGAGACCGGCGAGCTCTGGGTGCGCTCGCCCTTCAACGCCGAGGCCGGCTGGCGCCGGACCGGCGACCTCGTGCGGCAGGACGCGGAGGGCTACCTCTACCCGTCGGGCCGGCTCTCGGACACGATCAACCGGGGCGGCGAGAAGTTCGGCCCCGTCGAGATCGAGGCGGTGCTGCGCCGGCACCCGGCCGTGGCGGACGTGGCGGTGGCGGGCATTCCCGACCCCGAGCTCGGCGAGCGCGTGGGCGCCGCCATCGTGCGCCGCGGCGCGCTCAGCGAGGAGGAGGTGCGGGAGCACTGCCGCGCCTCGCTGGCCCGCTTCAAGGTCCCCGAGCGGATCGCCTTCGTGGACGAGATCCCCCACACCGCGCTCTACAAGGTGAGCCGCCGCGCGATCGCCGCGCTGATCGAAGCAGCGGCCCGCTGAGGGGGCGCTTCAGGCGTCCAGGCGCTCGAGGAAGGCCAGCGAGCGCCGGATCGACTCCTCGTAGCCCAGCCGCTCGATCTCGCGGCCGATCAGCTCGAGCTCGTAGGTGCCGGGATAGCCCGCGGCCTCGAAGGCGCGCAGGATGCGCTCGAGGGGGATGATGCCGTCGCCCAGCGGCGCGCGCTCGGGCGTCGAGAGGGTGCCCGCCAGGAAGTCGCTGAGCTGCACGAGGCCGATCCTCCCCACGCGCGCGCGGATGTCCTCGTAGAGGAAGCGCTCGATCCAGGCGTTGTTGATCTCGCAGCAGATCGCGAAGCAGGGCGAGTCGATCCGGTCGGCGAGGTCGAGGGCGTCGTGGAGCGTGTGGATGAAGCCCAGGTCGACGCGGAGCGCGTGGTTGGGCTCGAGGGCCAGCACCAGGCGGTGGCGCTCCGCGACCGGGAGGAGCCGCTCGAGCAGGGCGACGAAGGCGGCCTCGGACTCCGGGTAGGGCCGGCCGCGGCCCGAGCCGGTGAGGAGCGTGGCGGTGCGCGCGCCGAGGTCGGAGGCCAGGGCGATCTGCTCGCCGGCGCGGCGCAGCTCCGCGGGCCAGGCCAGGGGCTCGTGGAGGGAGAAGGGGCCCAGCGAGCCGTAGGCCGCCACCTCGAGCCCGCTTCGGGCCAGGAGCCGGCGCCCCGCCTCGCGGCCGAAGGCCTCGAGCTTGCTGCCGAGGATCGAGATGGCCGGGGCCCCGATCCGGGCGTAGTAGGCGAGATCCTCGTCGAAGCCCCAGCGCAAGGAGCAGACCTGGCTGATGGCGTAGCGCAGCAAGCCTCCTCCCGAGGGGATCCCGCCGGAGCGCGAGGCCGAGTATAGGGTCCGTGCGGCGGACGGGTTCGAGTATGCTGCGCGGGGGGGAGGGAGCGGCACCGGGAGGACGCGATGCGCGGCGAGGTGGTCCTGGACGGCGTTGCCTTCGGCGAGGGACCGGTCTGGTGCCCGGACGGCACGCTGGTCATCACCCACGTGACCCCGGGCGGGCTGCGGCGCATCTGGCCCGAGAGCGGCCGCTCGCAGATCATCGCCTCGACGCCGGGCGGGGCGAACGGGGCGCAGCTCGCCTCCGACGGCGGCTTCGTCGTGACCCAGAACGGCGGGATCGACTTCACGCCCTTCGCCGCGGTGCTCGGGTTCGGGCCGGGGGAGATCCCGCGACACGAGCCGGCCACTCCGGGGCTCCAGCGCCTGCTCCCGGGCGGCGAGCTGGTCTACCTGGCGGACCAGGGCTTCCAGGCGCCCAACGACCTGGTCGTGGCTCCCGATGGGACCATCTACTTCACGGACCCGCCGCAGCTCCACGGGGCTCCGCCCTTTCGCGGCGAGCCGCGCGGGCGCCTCTTCGCCTTCGCGCCGGACGGCGAGCTCCGGCTCGTGGCCGGGGGCTTCGCCTACGACAACGGGATCGCGCTCTCGCCGGAGGGGCGGCTCCTCGTGGTGGAGGCCCAGGGCCTCCAGTGGGTGGATCCGGATGGCCGCAAGGAGTGGCTCGTGGAGAAGCTCCCGGGCGGCTCGGCGGGCGACGGCTTCTGCTTCGACCGCGAGGGCCGGCTCTACCTGGCATCGCCCGGCGACCACTGTCTGCGCGTGCTCGAGCCCGATGGGCGGCAGGTGGAGGTCCTCGACCTCGGCCCCGGCGCGGTGCCCACCAACTGCTGCTTCGGCGGCGCCGACGGCCGCACGCTCTTCACCACCGAGCTGCGCCCGGGCCGGGTGCTGGCCTTCGAGGGCCTGCCGGCGCCGGGGCTCGCGCTGACGCCCTGGCCCGCGCCGCCCGGGAGGACCCGGCCGTGAGGCGGGTCCTCGAGGGCCTGCGCGTGATCGAGGTGGCCCAGTGGTGGTTCGTGCCGGCGGCGGGAGCCGTGCTGGCGGACTGGGGCGCCGAGGTGATCAAGATCGAGCACCCGAAGGGGGGCGACCCGCTGCGGGGGCTCGTGACCTCGGGGCTCGTGGCGGGCGCCACGGGCGGGATCAACTTCATGTGGGAGCAGGGCAGCCGCGGCAAGCGCAGCGTGGGCCTCGACATCGCCGCGCCGGGAGGTCGCGAGCTCCTCTACCGGATGGTCGAGGGGGCCGACGTCTTCCTCACGAGCTTCCTCCCGGCTGCGCGCCGGCGGCTCGGGATCGATCTGGCCGAGATCCGCGCGCTGAACCCGAGGATCGTCTACGCGCGCGGCCACGGCCACGGGGTGCGCGGGCCCGACGTGGAGAAGGGCGGCTACGACGCGGCCTCCTACTGGTCGCGGGGCGGGCTCGCCCACGCCCTCACGCCCCCCGACGCGGCGGTGCCCATCATGCAGCGCGCGGCCATGGGGGACTCGACCGGGGGCATGACGCTGGCGGGCGGGATCGCCGCGGCGCTGCTCCAGCGGGAGCGGACGGGGGAGGCCCCGGTGGTCGACGTCTCGCTGCTCGGGACCGCCATGTGGGTGCTCGCCCCGGACATCGTGGCCGGGATGCTGACCCGGGCCGAGATGCCGCGCGGCGGCCAGGGCTTGCCGCCGAACCCGATCGTGAACAGCTACCGCACCTCCGACGGGCGCTGGATCTTCCTCAACATGCTCCAGCCGAGTCGCTACTGGGCCGACCTGTGCCGGCACCTGGAGCGCCCGGACCTGATCGAGGACCCGCGCTTCGTCGACGACCCGGCGCGGGGGCGCAACCTGGCGGCCTGCGTGGCGGAGCTGAGCGCCATCTTCGCGGGGCGCAGCCTGGCCGAATGGCGCGAGAAGCTCGCCAGCGTCGAGGGCGTCTGGGCGCCGATGCAGAGCGCGCGCGAGATCCCGCAGGACCCCCAGGTCGTGGCGAACGGCTACCTGGCGGAGCTCGAGTCCGCGCAGGGCACCCCCTTCCGCCTGGTGGAGAGCCCGGTGCAGTTCGAGGAGTCTCCGGCGCCCCTCTCCCCCGCGCCGGAGATGGGCCAGCACACCGAGGAGGTGCTGCTCGAGCTCGGCGTCTCCTGGGAGGAGATCGCCGCCCACAAGGCCTCCGGCGCCATCCTGTGAGCCTCAGCCCAGGAACTCCACCAGCACTCCGCTCGGGTCGCTGACGTAGAAGCTGCGGAGGCCCGTCTCGGCGATCTCGACCAGGGGCGAGATCGGGTGGCGCGCTTCGGCCGCGAGGCGCGCGTGGCGGTCGCCGACGTCATCGACGGCGAAGCAGAGGTGGGGATTGCCCACGTGGCGGTGGGCCAGCCGCAGCCGCTCGCCACCGGCCGCGAGATACTCGACGAGCTGGAGCTGGAGGGAGCCGAGCGCGAGGTGGGCGACGCGCAGCCGCGCGCCCCGGTTCGCGGTGAGCCGGTCGAACCATTCGCCGCCCGCCTCGCTGCGAAAGAGCTCGCGCATTCCCACGACGTCGCGGTAGAACGCGATGGACTCCTCGAGATCGGCGACCGTGAGGCCCACGTGGTCGAGTCCCGGGTCCCCCGCCCGCGACCGTCGCGCCTCCCCCGTCAGGTGCGGCCACCCCCGAGCTTGCCGGAGGGCATGGACTCGAGCGGGCCGCCGGCGCGCCACATGTAGCAGGTGCCGTGGGCGCGGTTCTGGCCGGCCTCGAGCCGCGGATCCCGGGCGGAGGGAACCGTGACGAGGGCCTGGGTCACCACCGCGTTGAGCGCCAGGGCCAGCTCCAGGAGCTCGTCCGCGCCCGCGAGCGGGCCGAGCCGCTCGAGCGCGGCGCGCGCGAAGCCCCCGAAGAGCGGCACCCCCTCGAGCGCCGCCGCGGCCTCCGGCGCCGGGGCGAGCTCCGGAGCCGCCTCGGCGACGACCTGGCGCAGCTTCATCTCCCCGGGGTCCACGCCCCAGGCGAGGCGCGCGCGCCGGGGCTGGCCCTGGCCCCGCTTCTCGAACAGGAGGCCGTGCAGGCGGACGCGCCCCGCACCGGTCTCGCAGGCCGTGAGCTCGATCGCGCGCTCGAAGCGCGCGTCGCGCGGCTCGGGCTCGCGCAGCGCGGCCCGCAGCAGCGGAGCCATGGCGAGGACGAGGGTGGAGAGATGATAGCAGCCGCGCTCGCGGCCGATCGCCGCGCGGATCCCGGCGACCAGGTCCCCGGCCGCGGCGAGGCCGGCCAGGCCGGCCAGGTTGGGGAGCACGTCGCGGCAACCCTCGAAGCGCGTGGTCGCGGTCCCCGGGAAGGCGGGAAGGGCCATGGCACCCGAGGCCGCCTCGATGCGGCCCGTCCGCACGTCCAGCACGAGGTGCGCCGACATGTCGTGCACGGGGCCGGGGCCCACGATGCGGCCGCCGGTGAAGGTGTAGCCCTGGAGCCGCCGGTCGACGATCTGGCCGCGCACCTCGCGCCGGCCTCCGCTCTCGGGGTCGAGCGCGACCTCGAGGTTGCGCCGATGGACCGGGTCGCCTTCCATCCCCCGATTCTCCCTCATCGCCTCGGCTCCCCGCCAGTACTGGTATCCTGTCGTCGTGCGCGCGCTCGCCGCGTTCATGGCGGTCGTCTTCCTCTTCGCCGCGGCCGTTCAGGTCAACGATCCCGATCCGCTGCGCTGGATCGCCGCCTACGGGGTGGCCGCGGCCCTGAGCGTGGCCGAGTGCCTGGGGCGGACGCGCTCCGGGCTGGCGCTCCTGGCCTGCATCGGGTTCGCGGTCGGCGCACAGAGGGGCCTTCCCGAGCTGCTCCAGGCCCGCGCCGAGGCCTTCACCTCCTTCCACATGAGGTCGCCCGCCGACGAGGTCGCGCGCGAGTCGCTGGGACTCCTGCTCTGCGCGTTCTGGTCGGCCCTCCTGGCCTGGCGCCGGCGGCCGGCGCTACGCTTCCGCTCGTGACGAAGGCGCTGGCCGCGAGCCTCGCTCTCCTGGCGCTCCTCGCCGATCCCGCGCGCGGGCTCGCGCGGCCGGCGTCTCCCCTCGAGCTCGGCCTGGGCCCGGAGGAGACCCGGTTCCTCGAGGAGCTCTCGCTCCTCCCCGAGGCGACCCGGCGCGCCGTGCTGCGCGTGGCGCGGCATCCCGCGGGCCTGGCGCGCCTGGCGGGGCTCGCCCGTTCGGGTCTGGATGGCGAGGCCGCGCGGAAGCTCGACGCGACGACGGCCGAGTACCCCCCGGAGAGCCGCGCGGCCTTTGGCGAGGTGCTCGCCCGGCCCGGGCTCCTGGAGAGCCTGGCCGAGAATTTCAAGGCGGTGGTGGCCCTGGGCGCGGCCTATCGGGGGGACCCGCTGCGAACGGAGCAGCAGCTGAGCGAGCTCGGCCGCCACGTCGAGGTCGCGCGCGCCGAGGCGGCCGCGCGGGAGGAGCAGGCGCGCCGGGCCGCCGCCGCCCGCGCCGCCGAGGAGGCGGCGGAGCGCGCGGCGCGCCGCTGGCGCCGCTTCGATCGCGGCTGGTACGGTCCCGGCCTCGGCTGGGGCCATGGCGCGGCCTTTGGCCACCATCCCTACGGGTACGGCTCGGCCTGGTACTGGGGTCCGTGGTACCGCGGCGCGACCTGGCATCGGTACCGACACCACTCGCACGGTCACCACCGCGATTACGACGATTGAGGACGGGCGTGGACTTCGAGTTCTCGGACGCGGAGAAGGCCTTTCTCGCCGAGGTCGACGCCTTCATCGCGGCCCACGACTCGCCCGACGTCTTCGACGTCACCCGCGAGAACATGGCCCAGATCGTGGATACCCCCGCGCGCCGCGCGTTCATGCGCCAGCTCGCGGCGCAGCGCTGGCTCGGCATCACCTGGCCCCGGGAGTACGGCGGGCAGGACGGCGAGGGCGTCTACGAGTTCCTGCTCAACGAGCGCCTCGCCCGCCGGGGCGGTCCCCAGATCGGCAAGGGCGTCGGCATCATCGGCAAGACGCTGATCCGGCACGGAAGCGAGAAGCTCAAGCGGGAGTTCCTGCCGCGGATCCTGAACGCCGAGATCGAGTTCGCGGTCGGCTACAGCGAGCCCCAGGCGGGCTCCGACGCCGCCAACATCCAGCTGCGCGCCACGCGGGAAGGCGAAGGCTGGCTCCTCAACGGCCAGAAGATGTGGACGACCTCCGCGCACTTCGCCGACTGGTACTGGGTGGGCGCCCGCACCGATCCCGATGCCCCCAAGCACGACGGGATCTCGCTCTTCCTGGTGCCCATGGACCATCCCGGCCTCGAGGTCCAGGGCCTCCCCACGATCGGCGACGAGATCACCAACCAGGTCTTCTTCAACGACGTCTGGGTGCACGACGACTACCGGGTGGGCGAGCTCAACAAGGGATTCCGCTACATCTCCGAGGCCCTCGACCTGGAACGCTTCACGATGTTCACCTTCTCGCCCATGGAGCAGCGCCTCGAGCTCCTGATCGAGTACGTGAGGACGGCGACCCGGGATGGCCAGCCGCTGCGGGAGGATCCGGTGATCCGCGCCCAGATCGCGCGCCTGGCCACCGAGGCCGAGGTGGCGCGCGCGCTCGGACTGCGCTTCGTGGCCGCCTCCAGCCAGGCCGGCAAGCCGCCCACCAACGAGGCCTCCGAGTACAAGCTCTTCGCCACGACCTTCTCCAAGAAGCTCGCCGACGCGAGCATGGACATCGCCGCGCCCGGGAGCCAGCTGCGGGTGCGCACCGAGGACGCCCCGATGCAGGGGAGGGCCGAGAGCACCTACCGCTACACGGTGATCGACACCGTGGGCGGCGGGTCCTCGGAGATCCAGAAGAACATCATCGCCCGCCGAAGGCTCGGGCTGCCCAAGAACTTCTGACCTTGGCCCGCCCCGCCATGGACCGGTCACCCCTGCTCGACGGGATCAGGGTCCTGGACCTCTCGAGCGTGGGGCCCGCCTCGCGCGCCTCGCGCTGGCTCGCGGACTGGGGCGCCGAGGTCGTGAAGGTGGGCCCCCCGGCCCGCCGGGGCGGGATCCAGATCGAGCCCCCCTTCTTCAGCTACGGCGCCGGGCGGGGGCAGAAGCGCCTGCGCGTGGATCTCAAGCAGGAGGCGGGCCGCGAGGCCTTCCTGCGCCTGGCCGCCCGCGCCGACGTGTTGATCGAGAGCTTCCGCCCCGGCGTGGCCGAGCGCATCGGCATCGGATACGAGGCGGTGCGCGCGCGCAGCCCGGGCATCGTCTACTGCTCCACCAGCGGCTACGGACAGGAGGGACCCTACGCGGGATGGGCGGGCCACGATCTCAACTACCTGGCCCTGGCGGGCTTCCTCGACTGCAGCACGCCGCGCGCCGACGGCGGTCCGCCGATCCCGGGCGCCACGCTGGCCGACGCCGCCGCTGGCGGCCTCCAGGCGGTGGCGGCGATCCTGGCGGCGCTGCTCCAGCGCAGCCGCAGCGGCCGGGGCCGCTACCTGGACGTGTGCGTCGCCGAGGGGGTGCTCTCCTTGATGGCGCTCCAGGTCGACGAGTACCTGGCCCTCGGGACCCGGCCGGGGCCGGGCAGCGGCCTGCTCACCGGCCGCTACGCCTGCTACGACTGCTACCGCGCCCGGGACGGGCGCTGGCTCGCAGTGGCCGCCATCGAGCCCCACTTCTACGCGAATCTCTGCAAGGCCCTGGGCCTCGAGCGCTACCTCCCCTACCAGACCGACGACGCGCGCCAGGAGGAGATCCGCGCGGCCTTCCGCGCGGCCTTCGCGACCCGCGACCGCGATGTCTGGGTGGCCGAGCTGGCGCCCGCCGATACCTGCGTGGCTCCGGTCTACTCGGTGCCGGAGCTGGTGGAGGACCCCCACCTGCGCGAGCGCCGCGTCTTCCTCGAGGCCGAGACCGAGACCGGCGGGCGCGGGCGCTTCCGGCAGCTCGGACCGCTCCTGGCCGGGGGCCTGCGCGAGCAGCCGGTGCACCGGGTGCGGCCCGCCGCCGAGACCGACAGCGAGGCCCTGCTGCGCGCGGCGGGCCTCGGCGCCCGGGAGATCGAGGAGCTGCGCCGCGGCGGCGCGGTCGAGTGAGGCTCGTGGGGAGCTCCGAGCTGCCGGCGGAGGTGAGGTCCTGGATCGGCCAGGTGCGCTACGAGGAGGAGACGAGCTTCGAGATCGAGCGCGGCTACATCTTCACGACCTGCGCGTCGGTGGAGAACGGCAACCCCCTCTTCTGGGACGACGAGGTGGCCCGCGAGCTCACCGGGGGCCCCATCGCGCCGCCCAGCATGCTGTCGGTCTGGTTCCGCCCCCACCACTGGACTCCCGCCGGCCGCGAGCAGCGCATGCCCTACCAGATCCACTTCGACTTGAAGGAGGCCCTCGGCCTCCCCGAGGCGGTGATGACCCACAACGAGATCGCCTTCGGCGCGCCGGTGCGCCCGGGCGATCGCCTGCGGGCGCGCCAGAGCCTGGCCTCGGTGAGCGAGCTCAAGAGGACGAAGCTCGGCAGCGGCCGCTTCTGGGTGCTCGAGGTCGAGTACCGGAACCAGCGCGGGGAGCTGGTTGCGCAGGAGTCGATCACGGGCTTCGGCTACCGGAGGGACGCCTGATGCCGGCGCCCTACCGGGTGCTCACCCTGGACCAGGTCGCGCTGGGCGATCGCCTCCCGGAGCTCGCCTGCGACGTCACGGCCACCACCGTGGTTCTGGGGGCCCTGGCGAGCCGCGACTGGCGGCCCATGCACCACGACAAGCACTTCGCCGTCGAGCGCAACGGCGTGAAGGACATCTTCCTCAACACCCCGAACCAGGCGGCCTGGTTCGAGCGCTACGTCACGGACTTCACCGGTCCCCGGGGCCGGCTGGGTCGCGTCCGCTTCCGCATGCAGGACTCGGTCTTCCCGGGCGACCGGATGGTGTTCCGGGGCGAGGTGCGGGGGGTCGCCACCGACGCTCTGGGCTGCGGCTGGCTGGACCTGGAGGTGCGTCTGGACGTGGGCGAGAAGACCATGACGAGCTGCGCGGTGCGCGTGGCCGTGCCGGTCCACCCGGGCGACAACCCCTGGAGGCGGTCCGGGGCGAGCTGGCAGCCGTGACGGGAGGCCCCGCGGCCGCGAGGAGTCCAGCATGGATCTCGATCTCAGCGACGAGCAGGAGATGCTCCGCGAGATGGTGCGCGGCGTCTGCCGCGAGTGCGCCCCCCTGGACGTGGTGCGCGCCCTGGAGGACGACCCGGTCGGCTACCCCCGGGAGCTCTGGAAGAAGCTCGGCGAGCTCGGGCTCTCGGGCATGCTGCTGCCCGAGGAGTTCGGCGGCTCCGGCCAGTCGATCCTCGACGCCGCCATCGCCTACGAGGAGTTCGGGCGCGCGCTCGCCCCCTCGCCGCACTTCGCCAGCGCCGTGCTCGCCGCGGGCGCGCTCCTCCGGGCCGGCAGCCCCGAGCAGCAGCGCGAGTGGCTGCCCCGGATCGCGCGCGGCGAGGCCATCCTGGCCCCCGCCTGGCTCGAGCCCGACGGCGGCTTCGGGCCGCGCGGCGTGCAGGTGCAGGCCCGGCGCGATGGCGACGGCTGGCGCCTCTCCGGCGCGAAGCGCCACGTGCCCTTCGCGAGCAGCGCCGACCGGCTCCTGGTGCTGGCGCGCAGCGGGGAGGGGGAGGCGGAGATCGACCTCCATCTCGTCGATCCCCGGGCAACCGGCGTGGAGCTCCGCCAGGACCTCACCCTGGCCTCCGACACCCAGTACCGGGTCGGCCTCCGCGACGCGCGCGTCGGGCTGGCGAGCCGGATCGGCGGCCCGGCCTCGGGCTGGGGCACCTGGGACGCCTGCATGCTCGACGGCGCGATCCTGCTGGCGGCGCAGGCCATGGGCGGGGCGGAGCGCGCCCTCGAGCTGACCGTCGAGTACGCGAAGGAGCGCAAGCAGTTCGACAAGCCCCTGGGCGCCTTCCAGGCCATCTCCCATTACCTGGCGGACGCCGTCACCGCCGTGGACGGCGGCAAGACCCTCGTCTACCAGGCGGCCTGGGCGCGCTCGGCGGGCAAGCCCGTCGATCGGCTGGCTCCCATGGCCAAGCTCTTCGCCTGCCAGACCTTCCGGGACGTGACCGCCATGTGCCAGCAGGTATGGGGCGGGGTCGGCTTCACGGTGGAGTACGACATCCAGCTCTACTTCCGGCGCGCCAAGCAGCTCCAGATCTCCTGGTGGGACGCGCGCGCCCTGGAGCAGCGCGTGGCCCGCTCGCTCCTGGACTGATCCACTCGAAGGAGTGCATTCCAACCATGGGAATTCTCGAAGGAAAAGCAGCGGTGGTGACGGGCGGCGGCCGGGGCATCGGCCGCGGCCACTGCCTGCACCTGGCGCGCGAGGGCGCGCGGGTCGTGGTGAACGACGTGGACGCTGCGGAGGCCGCGAAGGTCGTCCGGGAGATCGCCCAGGCGGGCGGCCGGGCCGTCGCCAGCAGCGACGACATCGGCACCCGCAAGGGCGCCGAGGCGCTGATCGAGCGCTGCGCCCGGGAGTTCGGGAGCGTCGACGCGGTGGTGAACAACGCCGGGATCGTGCGCGACCGGACCTTCCTCAAGATGAGCGACGAGGAGTTCGACGACGTCTGGCGCATCCACGTGAAGGGAACCTTCTGGTGCTCCCAGCTCGGCGCGCTCCGCATGAAGGAGGGGGGCCGCGGCGGGGCCATCGTGAACACCACCTCCGGCGCCCACATGGGGAACTTCGGGCAGACCAACTACAGCGCGGCGAAGGGCGCCATCGCCAGCATGACCTACACCTGGGCTCTCGAGCTCGCGCGCTACGGCATCCGCGTGAACTGCATCGCGCCGCGCGCGACCACGCGCATGACGGGCCAGCTCCCGGGCCGGGAGGGTCGGGAGGCGCCGTTCCTCGACCCGGTGCTGAACGGCCCGATGGTGGCCTGGCTGTGCAGCGACGAGGCCGACTGGGTCACGGGCCAGGTCCTCGGGACCGGCTCCGACGTGATCATCCTGATGCAGCAGCCGACCTACGGCGACACCGCCTTCCGGGAGGGCGGCTGGACCGTCGAGGCGATCCGCAGCCACTTCCCGGGCGGGATCGGCCGCAAGCTCCAGCCCTTCGGGCTCGAGAAGCGACCCTACCCCTACTACGGCGGCGTGAAGGCCCGGAGCGAGGCGTAGAGGCGCGGGTCCAGCAGCGCCGCCGAGTGGCGGTCCAGGTAGATCGTCGTGTGCGGGTGCGTCTGGAGGATCGACGCGGGCGCCAGGCTGCTCACGGGGCCCTCCAGGCACGCCTTCACCGCGGCCGCCTTGCGCGCGTCGGGCGCCACGCAGAGGATCTCGCGAGCCGCGAGGATCTGGCGGATGGACATGGTGATGGCCCGTGTCGGCACGTCGGCGAGGCTCGCGAACCAGCCCTCGCCCACCTGCTGGCGGCGGCAGGCCAGGTCGAGCTCCACGATCAGGTAGGGCTCCTCGGTCTCGAAGTCGGCGGGCGGATCGTTGAACGCCAGATGGCCGTTCTCGCCGATGCCGACGAAGGCCACGTCGATGGGCGCCTCGCGGATGGCCCGGCCCGCCGCGGCCAGGACCGCTTCGAGATCGCCGTCGCCGTCGAGGAGGTGGTGGCGCTCGATGCCCGTGGGGCCGAGGAGGCGCTCGCGCAGGTAGCGGCGGAAGCTGGCCGGGTGGCTGGCAGGGAGGTCCACGTACTCGTCCAGGTGGAACATCTCCACCTCCTTCCAGTCGATCCCAGGCGCCCGGGTGAGCGCCTCCAGGAGCTCGAACTGGGAGGCACCGGTGGCTCCGATGATGCGCGCGCGGCCCCGCCGGGCGATGGCCGCGCGGATCCGCTCCGCCGCGCGCTCGGCGGCGGCCTTCGCCAGGCCGGCCTTGTCCGCGAACACCCGGACGTCCACGATCCCGCCTCCCGGCGTCGCCTCAGATGCGCGGCTTGCGCGGCGAGAAGAAGAAGCTCTCGGCGTTCTGGTACAGGAACTTCTCGAGCACGCCCGGGCGGAGCTCCAGCTCCCGAGCCTCGGCGATGCAGCGCCGGAAGGAGAGCACCGGGTGGTCCGAGGCGAAGAGGATCTTGTCCTGGCCGCGGGTGTTCATGAAGTGGACGAGCTCCGGCGGGAAGTGCCTCGGGGAGTAGGCCGAGGTCATGAGGCGAAGGTTCCGGTACTTGATCATGAGGCGGATCGCGACCCCCCACCAGGGGTCCGCCCCGTGGGCCATGCAGAGCTTGAGCTCCGGGAAGCGGAAGCAGACCCGGTCGAGGTGCATGGGATCCTGGCTGTCGCCGGGGCAGGGCGGGCCGGGGAGCCCGGTGTTGATCGCCAGCGGGAGGTCGAGCTCGACGCACTTCGCGTAGAGCGGATAGTAGACGGCATCGCTCGGCGCCACGTCGATGGTGAAGGGCGAGACGCGCGCCATTGCCACCGGGTGCTCCGCCACGAGGGCCTGGAGCCGCCAGAGCTCGGGCATGAGCTTGCGCGGGTCCACGACGGCCGCGAAGGCGAAGCGGTCGGGCCGCTTGCGCGCGAAGTCGAGGACCTTCTCGTCGGGGTTCTCGACCCCGAGGGAGAGGACGGCCTTCTCGACCCCCGCCTCGTCCATGTCCGCCAGGAGCTCCTCCGGGGTGAAGCTCTTGAAGAACTCGTCCCCCGCGCGGAAGTAGTCCTCCTTCACCCGCACGAGCCAGTCGGGGGGCTTGCCTTGTCCCATGCTCGTGTTGACCCACAGATCGATGGCGCGGACCGCCATGGGCGGCTCTCCTCTGGTTCGGGACCGGGCGGGGTCCGGGGCGGACGCTAGCTCAGCGCGCGCCGCGCCGGAGGCGCCTAGAATCCGGGCGATGTCGGCTTCCGCGTCCGCCCCGGGGCGTCCGGGCGAGCCCGGCCCGCGCTCCTGGCGTGCCCTGGCCGCCGCTGGCCTGGTCCTCTTCTTCGTCTGGAACGCGCTCTATTTCTGGCCCTACGTCGTGGACGACGCCTTCATCTCGTTTCGCTACGCGCGAAACCTGGCCCTGGGCCAGGGCCTGGTCTACAACCCGGGCGAGCGGGTCGAAGGCTATTCCAACTTCCTGTGGGTCCTGCTCGCCGCCGGGGTCCTGGCCCTGGGCGGACCTCTCGTCACCAGCATGAAGGTCGCGGGGCTCGCCGCCGGGGTGGCGACGCTCCTGGGATCGATGCGCCTCGCGCAGCGCATCTTCGCCGGCGAGCCCGCCAGCCGGCTCAAGGTCGCGCTCGCCGCGGGGCTCCTCGGCACCCACACGAGTCTCGCCGTGTGGAGCCAGGCGGGGCTCGAGACGCCCCTCTTCGCCGCCCTGCTGGTGGGGGCGGTGGGCCGCTTCGAGCTCGAGCGGCGGGAGCCCGGCCGCCTCCCCGGCTCGGCCCTTCTCTTCGGGCTCGCCTGGCTCACCCGACCCGAGGCGCCCACCTACGCCCTCTATTTCGCCGCGCGCCGATTCCTGCCTCGGGGGCGCCCTCGCCTCGGACGCGCGGACCTCGGCTGGCTCGCGGTCCTGGCGGCGCTGGTGGTGCCCTTCGAGCTCTTCGGTCTCGTCTACTACGGCGAGCTCCTGCCCCAGACCCATGGGGCCAAGCTCGGCCGGGAGGGGCACGGGCTCCTGGCCTCGGATCCCTCCGGGTCGCTGGTCTTCCGCTTCGCCCTGGGGCAGGGCGGGGCCTTCGCGGGGCTCCTCGCCCTGGGGGCCCTGGGCTGCCTCGCCCGCCCGGGCCGGGTCCCGAAGGCCGCCTGGGTCCCCGCGTCGAGCGGGCTCCTCTTCGCCCTCTACGCCTGGAGCGACTGGATGCCCCGCTACCGGCTCCTCGTCCCGTGCCTGCCGTTCCTGTTCCTGCTGCTGGCCCACGGTCTCGGCGAGGTCTTCGAGCGCGCTCGCGGGCGCCGCGTGCGCGGGGCCCTGGGCCTCCTGCTGGCCAGCCTTCTGGCCGGGGCGCTCCACGAGCAGCTCTTCGGCGCCTACGGGCCCCACCGGCGCGGGCCGAGCTCCCAGTTCGCCGCCCGGGGGAGGGGGCTCTGGTGGAGCCAGGTTCCCGCGCAGCTCGGCCGGCGCATCCATCCCCTGGAGCGCGACGCCTGGCGGATCCTCCGGCGGGCCCCCGAGCACGAGCCCGTCGGGCTCGCGGACATCGGTTTCCCGGGCTTCCTCACCGGCAATCCGATCTGGGACGTGCGCGGACTCGTGACCCCCGCCGCCGCCCGCGCGCGCAACGACGACAGCGAGGCGGCGCGCCGCGCCCTGGTGGACGACCTCCTGCGGGTGCGGCCGCTCCTCCTGGTGCTGCCGCTGCGAAGGCGCGGCTTCGCGCCCGCGATCGGGCGCGTCGATCGGCACCTGCGGGCCGACGCGCGCGTCACCGCGGTCTACCGGCGCGAGCGCGCCCCGGAAGGAGACGCCATCCTCTACCTGCGCCGCGCCGCGCCGCCCTACGACCCGGGGCCGCGCATCGCCGCCGCGCTGGCGCGCTTCCCCGAGTACGCCTCGGAGCTCGCGCGCAGAGAGACTCGCTAGTTGTCCTGAACGAGGAGGCTGCGCCACGCGATCCTCACGTCCCCCGAGCGGAAGGTCCCGAAGCCCGTCTCGAAGACGAGCGCGTCCGGCGCTCTTCCCGTGATCCGCACCCGACCCGCATGCACGCCGAAGCTGGTGGTGGAAGGCGCAGAGCGTGGTGCGGTTCCAGGGCAGGTCGGGCCCCCCGGCCGAGCGGAAGCGCAGGTGGTGGCTCTGGAGATTTCGCCGCGTGCTGCAGGCCGGGACCGTGCAGCACCAGCCGTCGCGTTCGAAGTCCGCGTTGGGTCCACGGGGTGGAGCCAGAGGCGGACGGGGTAGGCCGTGGAAGATGCCGGCGCCGGCCGCGACTGATCGCTCTCGTTGCATTGGCCCACAAGCCAACCGTGCCTCTGGTAGGATGAGCCCTAGTTTGTAGGCACGTAGTGGCGAGATGCCCTGGCCACGGTCGGCAGCGTACGAAGTACCTCGGCCGGGAATCGAGCCGTGTAGGGAGGTAGCGATGCACAGCCGGCAATCTTCATTCCAGATCTCCCACGTCCTGGCACTTGTCCTTGCGGCCTTCCTTCCCGCATCCACGGGACAGGCGATCTACGTAGGGGTCGGCTTCGAGACCACCACTCCGCCGAGTGTCGGCGCCGTCGTCGAAGTCAGAGACCCTACCGGCGAGCTTGTTTCCCATTGCACTGGAACCCTGATCGGCTGCAATACGGTCGTTACCGCCGCCCACTGCGTCTTTCGACAATTCGGGGACACCGAGCCTGCCCCCGTGTCCGAACGCAAGGTCTTTTTTCAGAACTACGGAGTGGTCGCCGTGGCTGACATCAAGGCGGCGCCTAGCTTCAGTTGGTTTTCCCTGGGCACGAACGACATCGCTGTAATCAAGCTCGCCGAGCCGGTCACCGGGATCGGACCCATGGAGCTCCGGACCACGGCTCTGAGCGGGGTCCAGGACGCCTTGATCGTGGGATTCGGACGGTCGAACAACGGATATACCGGCCTCAAGCGCCTCGGTCTCGGCAAGACGCAGGAGTCATGCACGCATGGGGTACTGGGGTTCGGTTGCGGGAGCACCGTTTGCTTCGACGTCACCCAGGACCCGGCGACCCATATCGGAGACGTTGACTCCGGGGGTCCTCTGCTCACCGGTTTCGGCTATTTTTCCACTGAGCCCTTGACTATCGCCGGAGTGGCCTCCTGCGGAGGCGTGACCTATGCCGGAGCATATGGGAACGTCTCGCACCACCTCTCCTGGCTCAACGAACAGCTCGCCGCCTTCGAGCCACCGAGCTGCGGAGGCGAGCCTGTTGTGGGAGCGTTTCCCGGCATGGATAAGTTTTTCAAGGGAACACTATCTGCGGGATCAGAGCAAGTCTTCGCCTTCGACTTCGATAATGTCGCCCAGACAGGGACGCTGCGCGTCACAATGACCGGAGATGATGACGCTACCGTGTCCTCGACTGGCGTGAAGAACTTCGACCTCTACGCGAGGAGGGGAGCAGATCCTACAAGCTCGGTGTACGACTGCAAGAGCGACGGGCTCGGCCAGTATGAGGCATGTGAACTCACAGGCGTGCCCAGTGACGACTGGCACGTCATGGTCAAGGATTCGTCCGCAGAGAACGGCGGCGGGCAGTTCCAGATCACCGCGACCCACTTCCCCGGAGATTCCGATTCTGACGGCGTCCTCGATCCGTTCGACAACTGCCCCGCAGTGGCCAACCCTGACCAGGCCGACTCGGACACGACGGGCCCCAACGGGCTCACGACCGATGGGGTGGGCGACGCCTGCGACAACTGCATCCTGCATTGGAACCCGGACCAGGCGGATACGGAGTCGTTCTACGGATTCCCGCTCCCGGATGGATACGGAGATGCCTGCGAGCCAGGCTGCTTCGTGATTCCGGGAGGCGGTACGATCTGCACATCCGCACTCCCCTGTGCGGGCACCTCTAACCCAGGCTGTTTCGATGAGTGCGGGATCGGAGACACCGACCTCGACGGGGTACCGAACTACAGGGACAACTGCATCCCCATGGCGAACCCTGGTCAGGAGGACAGCGACGGGAACGGGGTCGGGGATCCGTGCCTGCCGGCGGTAAAGGGTCCTTCTGGGACGTCCCCATCGGGCCCGTTGCTCTGCAGCCCCTGAGGGAGGGGCGCCCGGCCACGCCCAGAAAGACCCGAGGCAGCCCGTGCAGCCAAACGAGCTGAAAGCCGCGGTGATCTACCGCCTCACCCTCCAGGGTGACGATCCGGATCCGGAGGTCCCAGGGACGAAGCTCCCGGGCTCGACAGCTAGGCCTGGCCCCAGCCGGGAGCGCCCTCGAAGGGGCGCGCCTCCTCGAGCACGCCCTCGGCGACGAGCGCGTCGATCTCCGGCTCCGAGAGCCCGAGGAGCTCCCGGGCCACCTCGCGGGTGTGCTGGCCCAGGAGCGGCGCCGGCCCGATGATGGGCTCGGGCAGGTCCGTGCCCCGGAACGAGGGTCCCTCGAAGACCATGCCCCCGACCCCGGGCTGGTCGACGACGCGGGCGTAGCCGCGCGCGGCCAGCTGGGGATCGGCGAGCTGATGGGCCGCGTGCTGCACGTCGCCGGCGGGGACGCCCTCGGCCTGGAGCCGCTGCGCCACCTCCTGGGGCGTGCGGTCGGCCGTCCACTCGCCGAGCCGGGCATCGAGCTCGTCCTGGTGGGCGAGCCGGCCCGAGGCGGTCCGGTACTCGGGCCTCCCGCTCCAGTCCGGGCTCCCGAGCGCGCGGCGCAGCGCCTCCCACTCGGCGTCGCTGCGGACGTTGATGGCGCACCACTCGTCCGGACCGGCGCAGCGGTAGATGCCCCAGGGCGCGCCGCGCGGGCTCCGGTTCCCGGCGGGGCGCAGGGAGCCCGGGGCCAGCTCCTCGAGGGCGAAGAGGTCGCCCAGCAGGTTGATCGGCGTCTCGAACTGGGCCGCGTCGATCTTGCAGCCGCGCCCGCTCCGCTCGCGCTGGATCAGCGCGGCCACTGCGGCGAGCGCGCCGATCCGGCCCACCAGGTGGTCGGGAAAGATGTTGACGGAGCCCGCGGGCCGCTCGGCGTCCTCCGGGTAGTTCCACAGGTACTGGAGCCCGCTCACGGGGTGGGTGCTCGGCCCGTAGCCGATCCAGCGGCTCCAGGGACCCTGGCCCCCGACCATCTGGGAGGTGAAGACGACGATGCGCGGGTTGGTCGCGCGCAGCGCCTCGTAGCCCACGCCCAGCTTCTCCATCACCCCGGCGCCGTTGTTGTCCACCACCACGTCGGAGACGCGGACCAGCTGGTGCAGGAGTCCGACGCCGCGCTCGGAGGAGAGGTCGACGGCGAAGCTGCGCTTGGAGCGGCTGGAGGAGGCGAAGGCCGGGTTCATCCAGGCGGGCGTCAGCGCCCGCATGAAATCCGGCCGGGCCTGGCTCTCGACCTTGATCACGTCGGCGCCGTACTCGGCGAAGAGGCGCCCCACCTCGACCCCCACGGCGCCGACGCCGAAGTCGAGGACGCGGAGCCCCCGGAACGGATATGCGTCCTCCGCGCCCACGCTGCCTCCTACACCACGCCCTGGCAGCGCAGGGCCTCGAGCTCCCCGGCGCCGAGCCCGAGCTCGCCGCAGTAGACCGCCTCGTTGTGCTCGCCGAGCCCGGGCGGTCGCTCCCGCGGGCCCACGCGCTGCTCGTCGATCTGAAGCAGGCCGCTGGGGAAGCGCACCTCGAGGCCGGGCTCGATCGCCAGGGCTCCGAAGGTCCCGCGCGCCCGCGTGTGCTCGTTCTCCAGCACCTCGGCGGGCAGCAGGAGCGGCGTCACCGGGATGCCGCGCCGCTGGGCCTCGCGCGCCACGTCGATCTTCTTCTGGTCGGCGAAGAAGCGCTCGATCACGGGCTCGACCTCCGCGCGCCGCACCAGGCGCTCCAGGAACTGATCGAGCTTCGGGTCGGTCAGCTCCGCGGGGCTCCCCATCCAGTCGAGGAGCGCCCGCCAGTGGCGGGTGACCAGCACCACCATGCGGACCCAGCCGTCGGCGCAGCGGTAGAGCGCGTAGAAGCCGGCGCCGTCGCGGGCCTGGAAGCCCTGGCTCACCGAGTAGTTCGGGAGCGCCCAGTCGCTCATGTTCGCCACCGACTCCAGCACCGAGACGTCGAGGTGCTGGCCGCGCCCGCTGATGAGGCGGCGATAGAGGGCCACGAGGGTGGCCAGGGCCGCCACCAGCCCGGTGCTGTCGTAGGCCAGCGAGCCGGGCGGCATCACCGGGGGGCGGTCGGCGCGGCCGCAGCGGTGGAGGAGGCCCCCCATCGCGAAGCCCAGCATGTCGGTCCCCTGCCAGTCGCGGTACGGGCCGTCCTGGCCGAAGTCCGTGATCGAGGTGACGACGAGAGCGGGGTGGCGCGCGAGGAGCTCCGCGGGGTCGAGGCCGCAGGCGGCGAGGGCGCCCGGCCGCTCGGTCTCGATCCAGGCGTCCGCCCGCTCGAGGAGGCGGTGCAGGAGCAGGGCCCCCGTGGGCGTGCGGAAGTCGAGCGTGATCCCGCGCTTGCCCGCGTTGCGCAGCGCGAAGTAGAGGCTGGTCGAACGCCCGGGCGCGAAGGGCGGGAGCCGCCGCGAGCGCGCGCCGGCCGGGGGCTCGAGGCGGATCACCCGGGCGCCGAGATCCGCGAGGATGCGCCCGCAGAGCTCCCCCTTCTCGTCGGCGGAATCGAGGACCCGAAGACCTGCGAGTGGTCTCTCGGGGGTCGCGAGCATCGCCGGCCTCCAGCCGCGGGGAGCTGCCGAGTATAATCCGATCGCGCTTCGCGACCACCCGGAGGAGCGTGACCGACCGCGGCGTTCCCTTCCGGGAGCTCGAAACGGGAGCGCGAAACGGGCCGCGAAGGAGTCCGATCGCCATGTCCCCGCGCAGCCCCGAGACGCACGAGTCCGGCTCCTACAAGATCTCCCGCGATGCCCGGATCGCGGAGGGAGAGCGCGAGCGGCTGGCGATCCTGGCGCGGCTCCGGGACCCGTTCAGCATCGCGGTCTTCGAGCGGATCGGAATCCGCGACGGCTGGAGCTGCCTCGAGGTGGGCGGCGGCAGCGGGCTCCTGGCGCGCTGGCTGGCGGAGCGGGTCGCTCCCTCGGGCTCGGTGCTCTCGACGGACGTGGACCTGCGCTTCCACGTCCCGGCGCGGGGGAATCTGGAGGTCCGCCAGCACGACATCACCCGGGACCCGCTCCCGGCGGACCACTTCGACCTCGTTCACGCAAGGGCCGTGCTTCAGCATCTGGCCCGGCGCACGGAGGCCCTCGACCGCATGATCGCGGCGGCCCGGCCCGGCGGCTGGATCGTCGCGGAGGACGGCGACTTCCGGGCGATGGAGGAGCAGGAGCGGCCGCCGCACTTCGCTGCCGTCTCGGACGCCATGACCCGCATGGCCCTCGGGATGCGCGCCTGGGACCGCTACTTCGGGCGCCGTCTCCTCGCGCTCTTCCAGGCGCGTGGCCTCGAGGAGGTGGTGGCCGAGGGCCACGTCTGGACCATGCGCGGGGGGAGCGACGGCGCCGAGTGGTACGTGAAGGCCATGGAGTATGCGGTTCCGGGCCTGGTGGCGGGCGCGCTCGTGAGCCGCGAGCAGGCCGAGGGTGCGCTCCGGGAGGCGCGCTCCCCCGACTTCGCGATCCTCTCGCCCCTCGCGGTGATCGCCCGCGGTCGCAAGCCGGCCTGAAGGACTCCCCGGGAGCGCCCGAAGGGCGCGCAGCGTCGTGCAGCCTGGGCGAGACCGGGAGCGGGCTTGGCCCCGCGCGGAAGCCACGTGATAGCATCGGCGGGCCCGGGCCGGCGCCGGGGCCCGCCCGCCGTTCCACGCAGGACGCCCGAGCGCCGGAGGTGCCTCGCGTTGGCCCCGGGCTCGCTCCCGGAGGAAGCGCCCATTGTCCAGGGTCGGCTCCGCCCTCGACCGGATCGAATCCGCCCTGCGGCGACCCGCCGTGGCGGCGGCGCTGGTGCTGGCCGTGGGGATCGCCGTGGCCGAGGAGGCGCGCGTTCGCCAGAACCGCTTCCCCTCCAGCCACGAGGATTTCAGCCACCTGCTGGCCGCCGATACCTTCGCGCGCGGCCGCCTCGCGAACCCGCCCCTCGAGCACGGGGTTCATTTCGAGAGCCCGCTCATCCTGGTGCGGCCGCATTACGTCTCGGCGCTGCCCCCGGCGCAGGGAGCGCTGCTCGCCCTGGGCCAGCGGCTCGGAGATCCGCTCCACGGCTCTGCCCTGGGGCTCGGACTCGCCGGCGCGGCCGTCACCTGGATGCTGGCGGGCTGGCTGCCCGGTCTCTGGCCCCTGTTCGGAGGACTCGTCCTGGCGCTCCATCCCCGGCTCGTCGGGATCTGGGGCACGGGCTACTCGAGCGGCCTGCCGGCGCTCGTCGGCGCGGCGCTCCTCCTGGGCTCGCTGCCCCGCCTGCTGGGCGACCGGGTCCGGGGTGGAGTGGCGCTCGGCGTGGGAGCGGGGCTGCTCGCGCTGAGCCAGCCCTTCCACGGCCTCGTCGCCGCCCTGCCCGCGGTCGGTTACCTGGCCCTGGGGCTCCGGCGCCGCGGGCCGGGTCGCCGGCTCCCCGCCCGGGCCCTCGCGGCGGCCGCCTCGACGCTGGCCGCGCTGGTCGCCTTCCACGCCTACTACGACTGGCGTACCACCGGCGACCCCTTCACGACGCCCTGGGCGCTCTACCGGGAGACCTACGCACCGACCCCGGAGCTCCTGTTCCTCGAGGAGCGGGCGCCGGCCCTGGCGCGACCCGCCTTCCAGGAGGCCCTCGCCGGAGACGCCTCCCCCAACGCCCAGAGCTTCTCGCGGCGTCGCACCTGGGAGGGCTTCTGGGAGGGCGTCGCGGCCAAGCTCGGCCTTTCCTGGAGCTTCTTCCTCCTGCCCGCGTTCTCTGCCGTCTTCCTGGCGCTGCCCTTCGCCCTGCGCGAGCCGGGCGTTCGTTTCGCGCTGGCTGCCGTCGCCGTCTACCTGCTGGCCCTGCCCCTCGATGCGCGCGACCGGGCGCTCCACGTGGCGACCTACCTTCCCGCGTTCGGGCTCCTCTTCACGGCGTCCGCCAAGCGCTGGACCGACCTGGGCCTGCGCCGCTTCCCCGCTGGGGCGCTGGCAGTCATGGCGCTCCTCCTGCTCGGCTGGTACCAGCAGCACGTCGCGACGAGCGAGGTGATCGACGAGCGCCTCCTGCTCGACCTCGAGTCGCGCGGGAAGATCACGCGCATGCTCCAACGCCGGGCGGACAAGGGCCTCGTGCTGGTCCGGACCGCCGGCGGTCAGAGCGGGACGGCCGAGTGGGTGTACAACGAGGCGGATCTCGACCTCGCCCCGCTCCTCTTCGCCCGCTCGATCTCGCCCGAGGCCGACGAGGAGCTCGTACTCGCCCACCCGGAGCGCAAGGTCTGGTTGTTGAACTCGAGCGGCCGGCGGCTGGCGGTAGTGGCCCACCCGGAGGCGCGCTACTGGCGCGGCGAGCCCCGCCCGGAGCCGCTGGAGCTGTCCCAGGAGGAGGAGCAGCGCCTGCGGGAGGAGGTGGAGGCCAGGCTCCGCGCCCGGGTGCCCTGGCTCAGGTTCTGAGCCGCGGCCGCTCCGCGGCGCTCAGAACCACTCCTTGAGCAGGGGTGCCGAAGGGTCCAGCAAGGGCAGCACGTGGACGGCGTACCAGACGAGCCCGCTCGCCGTGTGAAGGCCGTAGACCGAGGCGCACAGCCCCGTGCGCAGGTCCATGCGCGGGCCGCCCGTCCGGAGGCCCTCGGCCAGGCGCCGCAGCAGGAAGGCCGCCGAGGCTGCGAAGAGCGCGAAGAGGGCGACCTGACCGGACCACAGGAAGTTGCCGTCCCGCAGGCGCGGGCCGGTCTCGGCCAGCAGGTAGCCCTCCAGGGCCCCGACCCCGAAGCCCAGCCAGGCGAAGTTGAGCGCCAGACTGCGGCGCGCGCGCCCGAACCAGGCGAGGTAGACGCAGGCGGGGAAGGCGATGGAGAGCAGGAGCTTTCCCGCGAGCCCGGTCGGGGAAAGCGTTCGCATCACGAGCAGCGGAGCGATCGCGACCCCCGCGCTGCCGCCCCCGGGAGAGGTGACCTGGGCCGAGGAGAAGGCGTAGGCGTAGAGCCCGGCCACGACCAGGCCCGCCGGAAGCACGAGCCCCAGGAGCTGGAGCCGCGCGTCGATGGCCTGCCCCCGCCCGACCCGCGCCAGGCTGGCCAGCGCCAGCGCCGGGAGCAGGACGATCGCGTAGCTCGGCTTGGCGAGCGCCGCGAGAATCGAGAGCGCCGCCGCGGTCGCCACGCGTCGCCAGGGCGCCAGCAGCCGAGCCGGGCGCAGGCTCGCCAGGGCCAGGCCGAAGAGCAGGGGAACGAAGGGCTTGAGCAGGGCCACCGAGGGATTGTGGTAGGCCGTGGGCGAGACGTAGCCGAAGTAGAGATTGCGCTGGGGCAGGGTGAAGAGATTCACGGGCATGACGAGCATCAGGCTCAGCGCGCCGAGGACGCTCGCGAGCGCGCCCCGGCGCCCGCTCCCCGCTGGCGCGAGGGCCCGGCGCAGCCAGGCCGCCAGCACGACCGCGAGCAGCGCGTGGGCGGCCAACGCGATCCCGATCCCCAGGTCGACGTAGTCGAGGCCCGGGACCGCCGCGTGGCCGAGAACGGTCAGGAGGAAGAACAGGGGCAGGACCGGCCGCTGCGTGGTGCCGTGCTCCACGAAGTGCCGCGCCTCGCCCACGTGGATCACGTAATCCGAGGCCGGGCCCACCGTGGCCAGGACGGGGTAGAAGACGAGCAGCGCCAGCGCCGCGGCGCCGAGGGCCTGGAGCGGCCCGGCCCGGTGGTTCATGGGCCGCAGAGAATACGCGCGATCTCAGGGAGCCGCCGGGCCCGCCGCGAGCTCCTCGAGGGCGGCGCGCGCCGCCGCCGCGTCCGGAAGCTCCCGCGCCAGGAGCTCCAGCTCCCGGGTGCGGGCCGGGGAGCGGTCGCCGGCGGCCACGGCCCGGCGCAGGAACTCGAAGGCCTCCTCGGGCTGGCCCTGGCGGCGGGCCAGGTGGGCGCGCAGGGCGAGCACGTCCGCGCTCTCGAGCAGAGACCGGTCGATCCGCGCGAGCTCCCGGCTCGCCGCCTCGCGCCGGCCGAGGGCGTGCTCGAGGATCGCCAGGTGGATCCGGCTCCAGGTGTCGTCGGGGCGCTGCTCCACGGCCTCGGCGAAGGCCTCGCGGGAGCGTTCCAGCGAGCCCACCAGGAGCAGCAGGTAGCCCTCATGGGCACGCCCGCTCGAGTCCGGGACCCGCGGGAAGAAGCCCGCGAGCCAGTCCGGCGGTGTGGCGAAGGCGGGCGGAGCCGCCTCACGACGCACCGGGTGCTCCCAGTCGATGGCGAGCGCGTCGACGCGCCCCCGGGTCTCCTCGTCGCGCAGGACGTAGACGACGAAGGCGCTGTCGAAGTAGACCGGCACCCAGTCCGGGCGCGACTCCAGCGCCGCGATGGCGTTGCGGAGCGGCGGGTGACGCAGCACGGCGGTTCGGATGCGGTGCTGGCGCAGGAGACCGAGGAAGGCGGCCCCGTCCTCCTGGCTCTGGATTCCCCGGACGAGATTCGCCACCCCGTAGACCTCGAGCCGCCCATCGAAGTAGACGCTCTTCGCGCCATCGAGCCAGAGCAGGTAGCCACCGGAGGCGAGATCCGCCATCACCGGTCTCGGCAGCCCCTGCTCGTGCACGAAGGCCATGGCGTGGATCGGCACGCTGGTCTCCAGCACCCCGAACCCGAAGGACTGGGGGAGGTCCTGCCAGCGCCAGAAGCGATCGGTGACGGCGGACCAGGAGAGCGCGAGGCCCGCGGCGACGACCGCGAGGCGAGCGGCGTTGGGGAGCTGGCCGCCCCCGCCGGTCCCTGCATCGAGCCGATCGCGCAGGTTCGCCATCGCCACCAGCACCGCGACGATTCCGAACAGCGAGATGTTGCGCTGCGAGAGGAGGGAGACCCACAGGAAGCCCAGCCACCACACGAGCCGGGTGAGCACGAGCCGCTCAGGGAGCAGCAGGAACGAGGCGCCGGAGAGCGCGACGACCAGAACGTAGCTCGCGAAGTGGAAGTGGAATCCGGCGTGGTAGAGAGGGCTGTGGAGCTCGGCGATCATGAGGCTCAGCTCGCCGCCGCTCTCGCGCATCAGCGTGATCGGGTAGAGGAAGCCCGCGAGCCCGTAGGGCGTGGCGAGGCCGGCCAGGGTGGCCGCCGCCGCTGTGCCGGCCAGCCAGCGCAGGCGCGCGCCGCGGATCGGAAGGGGATCACGGGCCAGGAGGGGGAAGCGCGTCGCCGCGCGGGCTGCCGCGAGCTCGCAGACCGCCGACGACCAGAGCAGCACCGGCCCGAGCACACCCAGCGTGTGCGTGTTGTTCCACAGCACCTGGAGCGGTGGGATGGCGAGGAGCCAGCGCGGGCTCCCGCCGCGCTTGAAGCGGTCGAGGCACAAGAGCACGAGGGAGATCCAGAGGAAGCTCATCAGCTCCGGCCGCACTCCGAAGCGCGGAAACAGGAGACACAGCAGGGCCAGCAGGGCCGCGTTCGTCGCGAAGCTCCAGGGCGAGCGCAGGAGCCGCAGGAGCACGAGGGTGGTCGCGAAGAGCACGCACAGCTTGGCCAGGATCAGGGCGTTCAGCCCGAAGGCCCGGGAGAGCCCGTGGATCCCCAGGTAGTAGAGCCAGCGGAGCTCGATCCAGCGCCGCTCGGGGAAGCCGTAGCTGAAGGGGTCGATGCGCGGAAGGCCGTGCTCCAGGATCCAGGCTCCGGTGGCGAGCTGCCACCAGAGGTCGAAGTCGGCGATCTTGTGCAGGCCCAGGGCGAGGAGGCTCAGGAACGCGAGGGAGAGGCCGGCGCCATCGAGCCACGCCCCGACTCCGCGCCCGCCGGCCGGGCTCCGCGTCTCCCGTCCTTCCGCCATCTCCGCGCCGCTCCGTCCGCTGGGCGGGAGGCTACCCCCCGCCCGGCGGTGGCGCCTCGACGTAGGGCCTTCGCGCGCGGTAGAGCGCGAGGCGGGCGCGGATCCCGGCGGCCAGGGCGTCGGACCCGGCGCGCTCCGCGCCGCGGGCCGCGCGCTCCGCCGCAGCGACGGCCTCCTCGAAATGCCCGGCGGCGGCGTGGGCGGCCGCCTGCGTGTCGAGGAGGGCGGGATCCTCGCTGGACCCGAGCCGGGCGGAACCGAGCAGGGCCAGGGCTGCCGTGGGGTCGCGCAGCGAGGCGTCCGCGCTGGTGGCGAGGAGCCAGGCCAGGTTGTTCACGAGCTCCGGGCGCCCGGGCTCGAGGCGGAGCGCCTCGGCGTACTGGCGCGTTGCCTCGTGCATCTCGCCCCGGGCCAGGGCCACCTCGGCCAGGCCCGCGTGCAGCTCCGCCGTGCGGAGGCCGAGCTCCGCCGCGCGCACCAGCGATGCGAGGGCGTCGCCGGGGCGCCCCTGGCGCAGCAGGAGCCGGCCGCGGAGCCCGTGGAGCGCCGCTTCCGCGGGAAGCAGGGCCAGACCTGCCTCCACCTCGGCGAGCGCCGCCGCGAGATCGCCCCGGCCCTCCAGGACCAGGGCGCGGGCCCGCTGCCGCGCGGCCCGGAGCTCGGGCTCCTGGCCGCCGAGGCGCAGGGCGCTCTCGTAGCTGCGCAGCGCCTCCGCGTGCCGGCCCTGGCGCAGGAGCAGGTCTCCCAGGGCGGCGTGGGCGCGGGAGAAGCCCGGCTCGCTCGCGATCGCGGCGCGCAGATGGGGCTCCACCTCGCCCTCGCGGCCCGCCCCGCCCAGCACGCCGGCCAGACCGTAGTGGGCGAGGAAGTTCCCGGGCACGGCCTCGAGAGCGTGCTCGTAGAGGCTCACGCTGTCGCGCCAGGTCGCGGCCTGCCGGTGGCTCGCGAGGGCCATGGCGATCGCGGCGCAGAGGCCGGCGGCTGCGACGGCACGGCGCGGCCCGGGCCCGCGCCGCGCCAGGTCGCGCCCCGTCCAGGCGACGGCCAGCGCCAGCCCGATCAGCGGGATGTAGGTGTAGCGGTCGGCGCGCGCGTGCATGCCGATCTGCACCAGCCCGATCACGGGCACGAGGGTGCCGAGGAACCAGAGCCAGCCCACCGCCAGGTAGGGGCGGGACCGGGCCCGGAGGAGCGCCGCCGCGGTGATCGCGGCGAGCAGCGCGACCGCCAGCGCGACCCGAGGCACCGGGAGCGAGCCCTGCGGATGGGGATAGAAGACGGCGAGCCGGGCCGGCCACAGGCTCGCCGCCAGGTACTGCAGGTACGAATCGAGGGCGTTCCCGAGGCGCAGGCCGAAGGGAAGGGCGGCCGCCCGGGCCACCGCGCCCGTCGCGTGCTGCACCCAGAAGGTGAGCGCGGCGAATCCCACCGCCAGAGCCAGGAGGGGGAGCTTCTCGAGGACGGCGCGCCGCGCCGAAACGCCTCGCCCCAGGCGGGCCAGTGGCCAGACATCGAGGAGCAGGAGAGCGCCGGGGAGCGTCACGAGCATGGGCTTGGACAAGAGCCCCAGCCCGAGAGCCGCGAAGAGCGCCCCGTAGCGGGCCGCGCTCGGCCGCTCGCACCAGGCCAGGTAGGCCCGCATCGACAGCATCCAGAACAGGCCGGCGAGGACGTCCTTGCGCTCGGACACCCAGGCCACGGACTCCACGTGCAGGGGGTGGAGGGCGAATACCGCGGCTGCAAATGCGCTCGGCCAGGGCTCGCGGGTGGCGCGCCGGAGGGTCGCGTAGAGGAGCAGGCTGCTCGCCAGGTGCAGTGCCAGGTTCACCAGGTGATAGCCCGCCGGATCGAAGCCGAAGAGCGAGTAGTCGAGGAGCAGCGAGACGCTCGTGAGCGGGGTCCAGTTGTAGAAGTAGGGCGCCGCGAAGGCTCGCGCGAGGCTGGCCCGGGAGAGGCCGGCCGGTAGGTGGGGATTCTCGACCACGTAGTCGAGATCGTCGTAGCTCACGAAGTCGAAGTGCCGGACCTGGAGGTAGACGGCGCACGTGAGCCCGGCGAGGAGCGCGGCGGGTAGGGCCGCGGAGCGGATGCGGTCCCCGGGCCTAGTCGCCGCCGTACCAGACGAGGCGCAGCCCTGCGCCCCCGTTCACGACGAGGCTGTCGTACTCGAAGAAGAACATGTCGTCTGGCTCCCCGATGGCGGGGTTCGAAAAGACCCTCTGGAGGCTGATGTCACCATCGCTCACGCGGAAGCCGACCAGGGTGTTGGCGAAGACCTGGAAGCCGAGCGGGCCCGCTCGCCCCACCTCGACGCCGAGCTCGAGCATCGGACCGACGTAGTAGAACCACTGCATGTCTCGAGCGGTTCGCGGTACGCGCACGTTGTTGAGAGGCAGCACGTTCGCTACCACGTCGAGGGTGAACTCCTGCGCGAAGAAGTTCAGCGAGGGCTTGAAGAGCACCGGGTAGTCCGCCACCTCGAAGTGGAAGGCCCCTCCGAGACCTCCGAGGAGCTGGGGGCCGAAGCTTCCGAAGAGCTGGGCGTTGTAATTCGCTGGTTGGGCCCCGCTCCTCGCCTGGACGAAGAAGCTGTTCGCGAGCTGATTCTTCTGCTCGCGCGACAGGGCGTAGCTCCCCTGAAGGAAGAGCCGCGGCTCGCCCGGGAGTCTGCGGAACGAGGGAGCCATGAGCTCCACGCCGAGGGGCACCACGGGGCCGGCGAGCGTGATCTCGCGTTGGTCCCGCAGAGCAAAGAGGTCGGCGTCGAGATTCCTGTAGGCGGCGAAGACGCTGCTCGAAGTATTCGAGGAGCTGATCGCGATCCCGGCGAAGATCGACGGGGTCCACTCGCTCCAGACGATCGCGCGGTCGTCGGAGGCCGCCGCCGACTCCTCGAGAACCTCCACCGGGGCGCCCTCGGCGTCCTGCGCCAGAGTCGGGTCAGAAGCCAGGAGCAGCAGCGTCGCCGTCGGGAGGAGGCGCAGGAGAGGGGGCGGCCGATGCATGAGCTCCTCGGGTCGGGTCCGCGGACAGCGGCGCATCCTACCACGATCGCCCGGGATCATCGACACTCATGTGGGGGATTGCGGGAACCCGGCGGCTCCGCGGAAGCCCTCGTCACGGCTCGGGTTTCGGATCAGACGCAAGAGGCTCGACCCAGGCTCTCCCCCGCGCATAGCGATCTCGGTGGGTGCGGATCTCCGCGGCGAGAGCGGGCTCGCCCTGCGCATCGGCGAGCTCGCTCGCGCGATTCGCCTGCGCGGCGGCCTCCTCGAAGCGGCCCTCGGCGGCGAGCGCCGCGGCGAGGCTATCGAGCAGGCCGGGCTCTGGTTGGCCTTGCCGGCGCAGCGCGTCCTCGGCCAGGCGCAGCGCCCGGGCCGGGTTGCGCAAGCTCGGCTCGGGGCAGGTGGCGAGCATCCAGGCCAGGTTGTTCGCGGCCTCGATCCAGCCGGGCCGGAGCTCCTGCGCGCGCTCCAGGTGAGAGATGGCCTCGCCCGGCTGGCCCGTCTTCCAGAGCGCGCTCCCGAGGTGGGCGTGGCTCTCGGCGTCGTCCAAGGACTCGAGCACGCGGCGGAAGTGATGGATCGCCAGTTCGAGCCGGCCCTCGCGCTCGTGGAGCAGGCCCAGGTTGAGGTGCGTCGAGGGGTAGCCCGGGCTCAGCCGCAGGGCGGCTGCGTAGGTCTCCCGGGCTTCCGCGGTCCGGCCCTCTTCGTCGAGCAGCTTCCCCAGGTTGTTGAGAAAGCGTTCGTCGGGGAAGATGGCGAGGGCCCGGCGCAGGTACGCCTCCGCCTCGGCGTGCCGCCCGAGCATGGTGAGCGCGGTGCCGAGGCCGCCGAGGGCCTGGTAGTTGCCCCCGTCGAGGCGGATCGCCTCGCGGAAGGCCACCACCGCCTCGTCGAGCCTCCCGAGTGCCGTGAGCGAGGCGCCGATTCCCCGGTAGGCGGCGCCGTGGCGCGGGTTCAGACGCAGAGCCTCGCGGAAGGGCAGGAGGGACTCCTCGTAACGCTCCTGCTCCTGGAGAGAGGAGGCCAGGTTCGACCAGGCGCGGGGACTCCGCGGGCTCTTGGCGACGACGTCGCGCCAGAGTGTCTCGTTCTCCCGCCAGGTCTGGTTGCGGATCCAGGTGCCGGTGGCGAGGGTGGTGAGGACGAGGGCCGCCAGCGCGGCCGCCGCGCGCGGCCGCGACCCGAGCGCCGCCCAGCCGAGCCACGGCACCGCG
>Ga0187892_10002272_pt1 | contig 39465 bp, 38 predicted proteins | sample MA1701073metaG_FD_139345 | JGI IMG/M metagenome (GOLD analysis project Ga0187892, IMG submission 139345) | Bio-ooze microbial communities from a basaltic lava cave in the Kipuka Kanohina Cave System on the Island of Hawaii, USA - MA170107-3 metaG ... | reverse complement strand
CCGTCTTGACGAGACGTTCGGTGGCGTCTCCTCCCACGACAAGGCGGCTGCCGCCGCCCAGCCGGCTCACGAGCGAGCGGGCCTCGGTGCGCGCGCGCGGCAGCGGGCCCAGGCTCAGCCCGCTTGCCAGCGAGGCGGCCCGGTAGCCCGCCGGCGCGCCGGGGCCGGCCGCCAGCGTCGGGTCGGCGACCGCCAGAACCGGTGCCGGCGCTTCCACCCGCCCGGATCTGGACCACCGCAGCCAGGTGGCGCACGAAGGGGCCAGCGAGATCTCGAAACGCATGGCCAGCGGATCGCCGCTCGCGCCACGGCGCAGAACATCGAACGGCACCCTGTGCAGTGGGCCGTCGGGAATGATCACCAGCCGCGTGATCGCCGAAGGAAGGTCCGCAAGCGCCGGCTCCAGGAGGTCCGCGTAGAGGCGGGCGGCGCCTACTGCTTCGGAGCCGTCGCGCCGTTCCATCAATCCGGCAAACAGCGAAACCTCGTCGTTGAGCGAGGCGCGATCGGGCAGCGGGAACGAGCGCGCCGAATCCTTTGTGATCACCAGGGCCCAACCCGGCTTGCTCGTGTCGAGATCGGACTGGAACGAGAGCAGCGCCTCCTCCGGCCCGAGCGCCTCCTCGAGCTGACGGATCGCGGGGATGACGGGCGTGCGCAGCGCTGCAAAGGCCGGATCGGCGCGGGCGATCTGCGCCCGGAGGTGGACTTCCCGGGCCTCGAGCTGCTCCAGCCGGGCGAGTCTCCTCGCTCTCTCATCATGGGAGAGGACCGGGCTCAGGAGCCCCCGCTGCTCCCGGACGATCCCTTGCAGCACACCGGCCCGCTCCACCGAGACATCGCTGGACGACCCACCCGTCGCAGCTCCGGCCGCATCGAGAGAATCCAGCAGCGTGCGGGCGCGCATCCGCTCGATGACCGCAAGCGCCTGATCGACATCCTCGGGTGAGGCGCCCGGACCCGGCTCCTGAATGAAGTAGCGCGCGACCCGGTAATAGATGAAGGCCCATCGGGACTGGATCCCGGCGCGCACCATCTCGTCGGGTTCGTGATCCCGTATCTTCTCCAGCATGTCGAGCATGGCAAGCCATTCGGCGAGCGCTCGCTTCCTCTCGCCGGCATTGATGTGGATGGTGGCCTGCTGGAGCATCGTGCGGGCCATCTGTTCCGTGTTGCCTGCCCGCTGCGCCGTCCGCAGGGCATCTTCGAGGATCGATTCCGCCTCGAGTCTGCGGGCCGGGAAGAAGGTGGCCAGAATGTATGCTTTGTACCTCAGCACGTAACCGATCTGCGTCGGGCTGCGCATCGTGCGGGCGTCAGCTAGCGCCTGCTCCAGGAGATCCAGTTTCTGCGGCACGGGCGTCTCACGCGATTGCGCGACGCTGAACAGCAGCTGACCGGAGGCTGCGAGGTTGCGACCGCGCCGGGCCGCACGCAGGGCTTCATCGAAGGCTTCCCTCTGCCTCGAGCTGCCCGATTGGATCCCGGCCATCGCGTCGAGCTGCACGATGTCCATGTGGATGCTGTTCAGCAGGGCGGCATAGTTGTAGTAGTCTCTCGAGTCGTGCAGGATCTGTGCGGCGCGCCGGTGGTGATTGAGCGCATCGTCGTAACGCCCCAGGGCGCTCGCCTCGTCCCCTAGTGCCGCCTGCACCACCCACTCCAGGTGAATGTTCGTTCCCGGCTCGAGGCCGGCCTCGAACTTCTTGAATCGATCCCAGGCGGCGGCATGGTCGTTACGGCGACTTGTGCTCAAGCCACGGGCCAACTCGAGATAGGCGCTCAGGGTTTCGCTGCCGGCTCGCCTGGCGGCTTCCGCCGCACGATTCAGCTCGGCGTCAGCCTCCTCCAGCCTTTCCTGCCAGATCAGCGTATTGGCGAGCTCGGTTCGCACGTAGCCCTCGGCCTCCTTCTCGTTCTTCGCCGCGAGATTGTCCGCAGCCTGGCGGATCGTCTCCTCAGCGCGCTCGTCGTAGATGTCAGCCATCAGAGTGCCGAGCGCCAGTCGCGAAAGATCGTCCCGAGGGGCCAGTGCCAGCCGCCCTTCCAGATGACGGATTCCGTCCAGCCAGTTCTGCTCGCGCCGCGCGATGATCCGGTAGCAGGGGTAGGCGGTGGGTTTATCGCGCAGGTGGTCGTCGCACTCCTTGAACGTCCGCGCCTGCCAGTACTCGATGGCGCCTGCCTCGGGAGCGAGAAGGCACGCCGCCACGATCGCCGGCAAGGCCACGACCACCAGGGCGCGATGACCACGCGTCGGAGGCATCATTCGATCCTGTTTGTGAACGACTGGGAGGAGATACGCCGTCCGTCCGGCAGATCCGCCTCCACGCGCCACACGATGGTGGATCCGGGCGCAGCCTTCTCCAGGTTCTTCGCGGGAATCTGATACTCGGGTTTCTCGAGGCCCCGCGCTGACGCAATGGGTGTGAGGTCCTCCAATCCGACGCGGAGGGTGTAGCGCGCCCCGGCCGCCGGCACCGACCATCTCAGCAGGCAGGCATCGCGAGGCAGCGGCGCCGTCTCGGGCACCAGGGAACGAATCTCCGCCTCGGCACTGGCGCGGGTTACACCCGGCTGGTGGCTCGCCGGCGGCCAGACGATGCCGATTCCTGCCACGACAAGCAGGAGGGCCGCTGCCGCGAGGCTGGCCCAGACACCTAAGGCAGGTGCCCTGAACATCGTCGCCACACCACGCGAGGCGGCGGGCGGCTGTCCCCCGAGCTCACGCCCCAGACGCCACGCTTCCGCGCAGGCGTGGCAGCGCGCCGTGTGTGCCACGATCCGGGCAGCCGGACGGGCCGACAGTTCGCCGCGCAGGCTCATCCAGATCTCATCCGGATCCGGACAGTCCGACCCGGGAGTTGCGTTCGCCGCCAGCGAGGCAAACCCTGCGCGCAGCTGTTCGAGGATCAGACGATCGTCATTCACCGGGCCAGTCCTTTCAGGGTGAGGCATCGTCTCAGGTCGGCGAGGCCCCTGTAGACAAGGTTTTCAGCCCTCTTGAACCGCCACCTCAGGATCGCGGCCACCTCTGAAACCGAGTGACCCTGGAGGTGGAGCGTCACCGCCAGCCGGCGGAGCGAAGGCAGTCCGGACAGACAATGGCCGATCCCCGCCGCGATCTCTCTGGAGGCTGCCAGCATCTCGGGGTCGGCACGATCGGTGGCGCCTCTCTGGATCGAGCGTTCATCCGTCACGGGATTCTCCCGGCGCCGCCGGTGCTTGCGGATCTCGTCCACCGTGGCCGAGTAGGCCGCTCTCTCCAGATACACCGCGGAGAGATCCGGCTTCTCCTCCCCGCGCTTCCCTGCGGCGTCCAGAACTCTCATGATGGCGGTCTGCACGATGTCCTCGGCGTGCGAGGAGAGCCATCCGGGACACACGCGGAAGACAGCCTGACTGATGCGGCGACGCAGCTCTGTCAGGAACTGGTCGTTGACGGTCAGTGTCACCCGGCCAGCATCCACGTTTGCGGGGCCGCGTGCAAGCGGCAATACCAGCCATCTATCCGATCACAACGACGAGATCGGGGCGAACCCCTCACCGGCGAAGCGGGGAATCCTGGCTGCAGGATTCCGAGGTGGGTCAGGATGGTGGAGGCGGCGGGTGGCAGCCAGGGCCCGCGACGCCAACTCCGGGCTGTTGGAAGCCGAACTTCAGGCTGTATGCCTGCCCTTCGGTGTCGGCAGCGCACACCCGGCTGGCCTGCAACGCGGCATCATTTCGTGGCCTGAGGGGATCAACAGGGATGGACGCGTGCATTTTCCTGAGGGGATCGGCGTTTGCCCGTCGTTGTAACCAGCCAAGATGATCGAAGTCCCACCACGGACAGGAGACTGACATGAGAGCCCTTCTCCGCATTGCCGCGATTCTCGCGGCCGGGCTGGCGGCAGGGGTCGGCCCGGCTCCGGCCCAGGAGAGCGCCCGCTGGAAGATCGAGTCGGCAACCTTCAACGCCGGCGGGCGGCCGGCCGATGGCGTCGTCGCGCAATCGACCAGCTACCTGCTGACCCTCGACTCCATCGGCGATGCCGCGATCGGGGTGGGGCTGACCAGCCCGGGCTTCTCCCCGGGCATCTCGATGACCAGCGGCCTGCCCGGTGCGTTCCCCGCGGCTGCCGAGGTGCGAAACCTGCGCTTCACCGACGCCATGACGCTGTGGTGGGACCCCGACACTGCGACGGGCGACTACGCGCTCTACCAAGGGAACCTGAGCACTCCGTTCACCTCCCTCTACGGAAGCTGCGCCCAGCCGCCACCGGCCATCAGAGCCAATACCACCACGACGACCACGCTGCCGCCCGCGGGCCAGGCATTGTTCTATCTCGTCACGGCCCGCAACCCGCTGGGCGAGGAAGGGACGAAGGGATTCAGCAGCACCGGCGTGCAGCACCCGAACCCGGCTCCCTGTCCGCTCGTGGCGAGCGTGCAGCGGACCTTCCCCGTCGGATCCTGGCCATATGGCGTGGCTTCCACCGGCTCCAGCATCTGGGTGGCGAACTTTAATGACAACACGGTGACGAAGCTGCGCGCCTCCGATGGCGCCGTGCTGGGAACCTTCTCCGCCGGGAGCCGTCCGCTGGGCATCGCCTCCGACGGGGCCAACCTCTGGGTGGCGAATTACGGCAGCAACAGTGTGACGAAGCTGCGGGCTTCGGACGGCGCCCTTCTGGGCACCTTCCCCGTCGGCACCAACCCACGAAGCGTGGTCTTCGACGGCTCCGCCATCTGGGTGGCGAACGAGGGCAGCAACAACGTGACGAAGCTGCGCGCCTCCGATGGAGCCCTTCTTGGCACCGCCCCTGCCGGCATCAGTCCGAATGGCATCGCCTTCGACGGCACAGCCATCTGGGTCTCGAACTATGGGAGCAGCGACGTGACGAAGCTGCGCGCCTCCGATGGGGTGCCTTTCGGAACCTTCCCCGTCGGCGCCGCTCCCTATGGCGTCGTCTTCGACGGTTCCAGCGTCTGGGTGGCGAACTCCGGCACCAATGACGTGACGAAGCTCCGGGCCTCCGATGGAGCCCATCTGGCGACCTTCCTGGTCGGCAGCGGCCCGGTCGGCGTGGCCTTCGACGGCTCCAGCGTCTGGGTGACGAACTCCAACAGCAACAACGCGATCAGGCTGCGGGCTTCGGACGGGGCCAGACTGGGAATGTTTTCCACGGGCAGCGTTCCGGTCGGGATCGCTTTCGACGGCTCCAGCATGTGGGTGACCAACTTCGCCAGCAACACCGTGAGCAAGCTGTAGCAGAGGAGAGACGACGATGACCCGATTGAGAACGATCACCAGCGCGGCTCTCCTCGCAGCCGGGTGTGGATTGACCGCGTATGACGCCGCAACCCCCCCGGCTCTCGTGAACTATCAGGGTGTCCTGAAGGACAAGATGACCGGGATGCCGCTGAACGCCACCGTTGACACGCTCTTCACCTTCCACCCGGACGCAGGCAGCGCCGGCGCCGACATCCTGCGCGACACGCACGCTGGCGTCGTCGTGAGCAATGGTCTGTTCAGCCTTCAGCTCGGCGGGGGCGTGGTGGAAGATGGGGCGGGGCCGGGCACCTACGGCTCGCTCTCCGAGGTCTTCCGGGACTTCAGCGAGGTGTGGCTGGAGGTCAGGGTCGGCACCGAGACGCTCAGTCCGAGGGTGCGCGTTGCAGGGGCAGCCTATGCGATGAACGCGACGCATCTCGAAGGAAAGAGAGCCTCGGAATTCATCGACACATCAAACACCTACCAGTACAAGGCTGGAACCCTCTATGCAGGCGGGCTGGGATCCTCTGGCATCGAAGCATCCTCATACATCGCCGACTACGGCGACCTGTACGTGCTAGGCAATGTTTCCACCAACGGAAGTTTCTACTCCGGTGGACGGATCTACGCCTTCGGCGGCATCGAATTTGGAGAGACAGGCGCATTGCAGATGCCCGATGGAGTCACGATCTCCTCGGGGCGGTCGCCCCAGCAAATCGCCACGCTGCACTGGTACGGGGCCAATTCGCAGGCCAGCTTCCAGACCGGCTCCGGTCCCTATGCCGTTGCCTTTGACGGCTCCAGCATCTGGGTCGCGAACACTTTCAACAGCAACGTGACGAAGCTGCGGGCCTCCGATGGGGCCGATCTCGGCACCTTCTTCGTCGGCTCACCGCGCGGCGTGGCCTTCGACGGCTCCAGCATCTGGGTGACGACCTTCAACAGCAACAACGTGACGAAGCTGCGGGCCTCCGACGGGGCCAATCTGGGCACCTTCCCTGTCGGCACCACTCCGATTGGCGTGGCTTTCGACGGCTCCAGCATCTGGGTGACGAACTTCAACAGCAACAACGTGACGAAGCTGCGGGCCTCCGATGGGGCCACTCTCGGCACCTTCCCCGTCGGCTCCTATCCGCGCGGCGTGGCCTTCGACGGCTCCAGCATCTGGGTGCCGAACTCGGGCAGCAACAACGTGACGAAGCTGCGGGCCTCCGATGGGGCCACTCTCGGCACCTTCCCCGTCGGCGACGGACCGATCGGCGTGGCCTTCGACGGCTCCAGCATCTGGGTGGCGAACTTCTACAGCGACAGCGTGACGAAGCTGCGCGCCTCCGATGGGGCCAATCTGGGCGCCCTCCCCGTCGGCTCCAATCCGATCGGCGTGGCCTTCGACGGCTCCAGCATCTGGGTGACGAACCAGAACAGCGGCACGGTGAGCAAGCTGTAGCAGCGGAGAGACGACGATGACCGGCATGAAAGGGATCTCGAGCGCCGTGCTGATCGCGGCCGTGTGCGCAGTGACCGCCCGGCAGGCGGGCGGCAGTTCGGTCAGCAAGCTGCAATCCTGAACGAAGGCACATTCCCAAACACCACTGCAGCACCAGGAGGGCCAACCTCCTGATGCGCTCTCATTCGCCGCCGCGGGCTCAGCGACAGGGCCGGACCTGCGTACCCGGATTCCGAGCCTGCGGCATCCCAGTCCTCGACACCCACCGAGATCCGGTACTTCTTGTCTTGGTAACACCAGTTGGGGTGACGACCGACGGCGCGCGCCTGTTCCACTGCACCGCGCCGCTGGGTGACGAGCCGGTCGAGCTGCTGCCCGAAGGCGGGAGCCGGTTCATCGTCACCGTCGATGCCGCGCGGCCCCGATGGCAAGGTCGTCGAGACGCTGGTCGACGCTCCAGGCAGAAGATCCATGCCCGCCGCCGGGGCGCCGCCCACGACGCTCCCCCCGGGCTCGGGAGATGCGATGAAACAAGATCCGGCCGACCGGTGGTAGCATCGCAACTTCCAGGTGAGCGTCTATCAAGGTGAGCGTCTATCAAGATGACGGGGACGGCGGCGTGAAGGGCAGACTCGGCTTGTGGATGTGCGTTTCGCTGGTAGCCGGCAACATGATCGGCTCCGGCATCTTCCTGCTGCCATCCTCGCTCGCACCATATGGAATGCTCAGCATCCTGGGGTGGCTCATCACGTCGGCAGGCGCCGTGGCGCTGGCCGTGGTCTTCAGCAGGCTTGCCCGCAGGGCGCCCTCCGCGGGCGGGCCCTACGCGTACACGCGCGCTGAGTTCGGTGACTTCGCCGGCTTCCTCGTTGGCTGGGGCTACTGGATCTCGATCCTCGCCACCAACGCCGCCCTTGCGGTGGCGTTCGTCAGCTACCTGACCCGTTTCATCCCTTCGCTTTCGCATGACCGGGCGGCCGCGGCCCTGGTGGCGCTCGGAGCCGTCTGGTTCCTGAGCGGAGTCAATGCGCTGGGCGTGCGCGCGGGGGGCCGGATGCAGGTGATCACGACGGGGCTCAAGATCCTGCCGCTCGCCGCCATCGCCCTGTTCGGGGTTGCGCACCTCGACGCCGCCAACTTCGAGCCCACGGACGAGATCGCCAGCAACGCGGTAAGCTCGACCACCGCCGCGGTGACGCTCACCCTGTGGGCCTTCCTCGGCCTCGAGTCGGCCACTATCCCAGCGGCGGACGTGCGGGATCCTCGGCGGACGATCCCTCGCGCCACCATGATCGGCACGGTGGCGACGGCGATTCTCTACATTGCCAGCACGACCGCCGTCATGGGGGTGATGGACACCGCACGGCTTTCTTCCAGCGACGCGCCGTTCGCGGAGGCGGCCTCCTTGATGTGGGGAGGATGGGCGGGCGACCTCGTCGCGTCGGGCGCCGCGATCTCCTGCTTCGGCGCGCTCAACGGCTGGATCCTGCTGCAGGGACAGCTTCCGCTCGCCACCGCGCGCGATGGCCTCTTCCCGGCGCTCTTCGCCCGCGTGTCGCGCAATGGGACTCCCCTCACCGGCATGCTCATCTCGAGCGTGCTGGTCACCGCTTTGATCGGGATGAACTACACGCGCGCGCTCGTGGCCCTCTTCACCTTCGTGATCCTCCTGGCGACCTTCTCCTGCCTGATCCCCTACATCTTCTCGACCCTGGCGGAGATGGCCGTCACGCTGCGTGAGCGACGCAGCGGGAGACACGCCTTCACTCCGCTGCACCTTACGGTCGCCGCGACCGCCCTCCTCTACGCGATCTGGGCCATGGCCGGGGCGGGTCGGGAGGCTGTCGGCTGGGGCCTTCTGCTTCTCGCCGGCGGTCTCCCGATCTATGGGCTGATGAAGCGCCGGCAGGCGGGAGGCGTCCCGTGAGCCGGCCGGCCCAGTCCGACGTCGGCGTCCTGCAAAGCCTCTTGATGAAGCACGCCCGCGATGCCTTTCGCGACGCGGCGACGGTGGCCGCGGCGTGGCGCGGGCTGAACTATCTTGCGCCCCCCGATCCGGGCCGCGCCTCCGCCGAGTACGACCGCTTCGCGGCCCTGATCGAGGAAATGGGGGCCCGCGTCCACTGGATGCCGCGCGACGATGTCACCGGCCTCGACTCCATGTATGTGCGCGACGCCTCCATCGCCTCGAGCGGGGGCATGATCCTGTGCAACATGGGTAAAGCGGCGCGCTCGACGGAGCCGGCGGCCCACGCCGAGGTCTTTCGCAAGCTCGGGATCCCCTTGGCCGGGGCTGTCACCGGAGAGGGAAAGGTCGAAGGAGGGGATGTCGTCTGGCTCGACCAGACGACGCTGGCCGCGGGGCGGGGCTACCGCACCAACGACGAGGGCATCCGCCAGCTGCGGGAGATCCTCGGCAACCGTATTGACGTCGTCGTGGCCCATCTGCCGCACGGGCGCGGCCCCTCCGACGTCTTCCATCTGATGTCGATCCTCAGCCCGATCGATCGCGACCTGGCGCTGGTCTACTCTCCCCTGCTGCCGGTCGCCTTCAGGGAGCTGCTGCTGTCGCGCGGACTCGACCTCATCGAAGTGCCCGATGAGGAGTTCGAGAGCATGGGATGCAACGTCCTGGCCCTCGGCCCGCGCCGCTGCCTCATGCTCGACGGCAACCCCGTCACACGGACGCGCCTGGAGAAGGCTGGAGCGCAGGTGGGTGTTTTTTCCGGCGAGGAGATCTGCAGGAAGGGATCGGGAGGCCCTACCTGCCTCACGCGACCGCTCACGAGATCCTGAATCGGCCCGAAGCGGCGCCGGCTCCAGGACGGCGCTGCGTCTCGACCCCCTGGCGCCCAGGGCACGCCACGCGGCGGTTACCTGTCCGGCGGGCGATCGTGCTGTTTCAGCCGGCGCGTCAATCCAGGCACCGTGCCCGATGCCGGGCGGAACTTTTCTCCTCGCCCGGGTTCCCATACCAAAGACACTCCAGGATTACTCAAGGCGGGAACCCGGCGCACAATGGAGGACGAGATGAAAGGGGTTATGGTTGTTACAGGTCTGATACTGTGCAGTGCGATCTACGCCGAGGATATTCCCAACCGGCTGATCGACTACAAGGCTTTTGAAGATCAGGTCGCCGTGGTTGGGAAGATCCGAAAGCAACGTCGGATCACCGAGAAGGGATTCATCCAGATGGCGGCCAAGCGTTCCACCGTCATCCTCGATGCGCGCAGCACGGAGGGTTTCAACCTCCTGCATGTCAAGGGCGCCACGCACCTCGGTTTGCCCGACTTCACCGCTGAGGAGCTTGCCAGGATCATCCCTTCGAAGGACACCAGGATTCTCATTTACTGCAACAACAACTTTCTGAACGAGCCGATGGCGTTTGCCACCAAGGCCGCCCCTGCATCGCTCAACCTCCACACCTTCAACGCCCTGTACAGCTATGGCTACAGGAACGTGTACGAGCTGGGACCACTGATCGACGTCAGCAAGGCGAAGATCGAATTCGAGGGGAGTCTCCTCACCCGTGGCTCGTGGCCTATGGCAAGCCCGGCTGCAGCGTCAGTTCAGAGGGGCCTGATCCTGAAGTCTCCGCGATAACCAGCTCGGATGACTACGGGAAGTACCCCCATTCGTCGTCGTTCCAGAGGAGCGATCTGCGCCCGCCGGTCAGACATGTTCACGAGCCTACCTCCTCGTCATGTTGACGCACGCAAACCAGACATGCGTCTGAGCATCCGCGTACGGCGGCGAAGAGCCAGCCAGCAGGCCAGCGCGCTGCCGGGCAACACCAGCGCACTCGCGACAACGGCGAGACCCTTGACGGCCTTCGGTGTCGCGATCGTTGGATCCATCTCCGCTCCGGGTATGTACGGCGGCATGCGGCCGAGGTTGAACAGGAACCACGCCGCGGCATAGCCCAGCACAACCGCCGCCAGCACGGCGTAGGTCACCCTGGCGCGGTTGCGCCTGGTGCTTCGGTGAAGGGACCCTGCCGCCACCCAGCCAGCCACCGCCGGGGGAATCCAGAAGCCGACAAGTACGATGAGACTGGGGAGTCGATCAGGCATGACAGAAACCTCGAGCGGTCAGCATGACGAGCTCGCTCACCGCCGCCGGCATGCGCGGGCCGAAGGTCCATTCAGGCTCCTGGATCTGCAGCTCCAACGGATCTCTGTGGATCGTCAGGTAAGGACCGGAGATTCTGCCATCCATGTCTACCTCCATCGGCAGCGGATTGCGTCAGTGCAACCGCACCGCTGAATCTCCATCATCAACAGCCTGAAGTCCTGAGCGCTTTCTGAGCAGGAAATGATGCTTCGGTGAGGCAATGGCAGGTCGTGCCTTTTCGTCCGGTGCGTCAGTCCAGGCACAGGATCCGAGGGAGCATCGAGATACAACAGGGCTCTCGCCGCGGTCTCATCGGCGTCATTCGACTAACCAGCTGAATCCGAAGTGGATCCTTCCGAAGGAAAGGGCTCAGGATGTGGAGGCAGGCCGTTTGATCACCGTGTAGCGAAGGCTCCTGCGGCTCCGTCTCTCTCGCTTGTCGGTGGATGCCACCTCCAGGAGGTGACCCCCGCTCGATGCGATGGCGTCCCGCACGTCGCGCTCGGGCAGGATATGCACCTGGACTGGCGGGAGACCGCGCAGCTTCTTCCATAACGGCCGCAGGAGCTCGGCCCTGAGCGCATACAGCCTGCCGCTGAACCCACTCCCGGATCTGGAAGCGCCGGTTCGGACCTGGAATGCAGCGACACCGCCCGGCCGCAGGACGCGAAGGAACTCGCGAATGTAGCCGAGCTGAAAGCGCGGGGGGACATGCTGCAGAGTGATGTTGCTGTAGACGAAGTCGATCGTCGACGTGCCGATCGACTCCAGTCTTTCAGTGACGTTCACAACGTAGCGGCAGCGCTCCGCATGCTGGTTGAGCGCATCGGCTTTCTCGATCATGGTCGAGGAGATGTCGATGCCGATCACATGGTTGAAGTGCTCGCACAGGGCCTGGGACAGGCGGCCGACGCCGCAGCCGAAATCGAGCGCGGTTCCCGAAGGCGCCGCCACCTCGAGCCGGGCCAGGCTCGCCATGACCTCGCGGATCTCCCGGCGCCCCGTCTCGAAGAACTCGGCCGTATCCCACCGGTTGAATCGATAGCGGTCGTCGCTCAGGACGGCCCACAGGGGATCCTCCCGGCCCAGCGTCTCGTATGCACGCCGGACTCTGTCCAGGCTCATGGCTCGCCCTCGCGCATCGGGCCCTTCGGTGAACCGCTTTCATTCATCCGGCCCCGCTTCACGCCTATTCTATGCCCGCGGCGATGGTGGCGCTGGACCAGACCGGGGGGAGAGACGTGCAGGAGAGTCGGACCATGCCTGTCAAGATCGTCCTGCGGATCCTGGCGGTCGCGGCAACGGCGACGCTGGCGGACTGGATCTGGTACACCCTCGGCGTTCGCCACATGGAAACCCCACGCGGTGTCGGCCGCCGGATCGCGCATTCAGGTCCGCCTGCAGGGGCAAGGCGAACTTGACCACGATGTCGTACCTCCGCACGCCGGCCATGACCATACCGACGATTCGACCGGCTCGGATCGCCTCCACCGCGCCGAGAACATCGTCACCGGGAATGCCATAGCGAGCGGCGGCCCGCACATCGGCTGCACCCGGTACCCGACGAACCAAGTCGGCTGCCTCGCGACCCAGCCGCTCCAGAACCTGCAGGTCATCGCCGAAGACACTGACCGCGACATCGGATCGGACGCCGGCGATCACCTCCGGCGAGAAAGAAAAACTTACGATCCGCCCAGCATCCGGCGCTACGGGGCCAGGCGCGCGCAGCGCAACACATCGTTGAAACGCGGCTCATGGCGCAGCGGGTCGAAGGACGGATCGACCTTCAGCGACGCGAGGAGAGAGTAGTTCTCCTCGCAGGCCAGTTTCAGGCAGGCGAGCGCTTCGTCCTTCCGGCCCATGCCCGCATAGACCATCGCCCGCATCGAGCACGGGGCCAGCTTCCAGCGCCGGTTCGTTCCTCCATTTCCTTCAGCGCCTGTTCCGCTTCTTTCATGCGGCCGAGGCGACCGTAGACATGGGCGGCCCACGCCGGCGCCCACGGTGTGTCGTCTCCCTTCCGCCATTCCTGGATGTCCGCCAGCGCCTCGGCGAATCGGCCTTGCTCTGCATAGGCCGCGACGATCATGTGCACCCGTGGAAAGTTGGGCTCGACCGCCATCACTGCACGAAACTGTTCGATGGCCTGATCGTACCGCCGGGCGAAGTACAAGACGACTCCGTTGTCCACGGCGATGATGAGCGACAACGGATCCAGCTCGCGGGCGCGCTCGATCTCGGCGAGCGCTTCGTCGAAGCGCCCCTGGTGTGCCAGGTACTCGGCATACCAATGGTGGGCGGTGGCGTAGTTCAGATCGAGCTCGATCGCTCTGCGGAACCGCTCCTCTGCCGTCTGCCAGTCCCAATCGTAGAACTCGTTGATGAGCGCCAGGGAGGTGTGGGCCGCCGCGAGGCTCTCGTCGAGCGCGAGGGCTTTCAGCGCTGCCTCGCGCGCCTTGGGAAGGACCTCGGACTTCGGGGCGAAGCCCCAGTTGCCCATCAGCGCATAGGAGTCGGCCATGCCGGCGTAGGCGCGCGCTTCCTTGGGGTTCCTGGCAATGGCCTGTTGAAACGACGCGATCGCCCGCTCGAAGCCATCCGGTGTCCGCTTGTTCCAGACGTACCGGCCCCTGAGATAGTGCTCGTAGGCCTCGTACTCGGCGGTCAAAAGCCTGGCCGGGCGCGCGGCGGGCTGGCGGGACTTGCCCAGCGTGAGCTGGATCTGATCGGCGATCGCCTGCGCGATTTCCGCCTGGACGGCAAGAACGTCCTTCGACTCGCGATCGTATTGCTGCGCCCAGACGTGCGTCTGATCCTTCACGCGGATCAGCTGGGCGGTGATCCGCATCCGATCCGGGTTGCTCCTGACGCTCCCCTCCAGCACGTACTGCACGCCCAGATCGCGTCCCAGCTGGTCCAGGGGCGCGCGGGCCTGCTTGTAGAACATGACCGAGGTCCGCGCGATGACTCCGAGTCGCTGCGGCGCGATGTTCCCCAACCGGGCGATCATCTCTTCGGTGAATCCATCGCTGAAGTAGTCCTGTCCAACGTCACCCGTCAGGTTTTCGAATGGCAGGACGGCCAGCATCAGACGCCCGCCCGATGGCCCGGGGGGGGACGAGGACCGCGACCACTGGAGGTAGGCGCCCACCGCCCCTACAACGACCACCGCGGCGGCCAGCAGGGCCGGCCATCGCCGCCGAGCAGGCCGTTCCATCTCGGCGGCCGGCGAGAACATCGTAGGCAGAGGCGTATCCGGTGGAGGAGGTGGGGAGACGATAGGCTGGGCCGTTGAGACATCGATCAACAGCGGCGGCAATCCCAGGAATGGCGTGCACCTCGCGTCGTCGAGCTTCCAGGTCACCTTCGACGCCCTCGGGGATCCCGTCGTCACTGCGGGCCTCGCGAGCGCGTCGTTCCACATGGAGGGAGGCTTCGTGGGCGCCTTCCCGCCACCGGGGCCCGTGGGAGGACTCAACTTCGCGACACCGTCAGGGTTCACCTGGGACAGCGAGCCCTCGGCCGGGACGTACAACCTGTATCGCGGCGTTCTCAATGGCCTTCCCGGAACCTACGGGAGCTGCAACCAGTCAGGGCTGCAGAACACGGGCTGGATCGAAGCTGCGGACCCCGCCCCGGGTCAGGGATGGTTCTACCTCGTGACCGTGGAGAACCGCCTCTTAGAGGAAGGCACCAAGGGCTACACATCCGGAGGAGTCGAGCGGAGCAACAGCTCACCCTGCCCGTGAGGGCGCCGAGCGTCGCCGCCGACGACCGGTACTACCTCGTCGTCCCGCGCAACGGCGTCTTCGAGGGCTCCTGCGGAACGGACAGCCTCGGCCGCGAACGTCCCGCCAGCGCCGGGGCGTGCCTTCCGCAGAGAACCCGCGTCAAGGCGCTGGTCAACCTCGTGCCCGCGATCTGCTGAAGGCGAAGATCAGGTAGGCTGTCGTCTGATGCGCGTGCGCGCGGCCCCGCACCCGCGCGGAGGTCCCAGCGTTGCCTGCGATCCTGTCGGTGCGACACCCACGCTCGTCCGGCACCGAGGTCGCCGCCTTCCAGGCAGCCACGTGGCGCGGTTGCTCGCTCCTTTGAGGTCCGCTGCGTGGGCGCAACGGACGGCCCGGCGCCTCGCCGCCTGCGGCATCGCCGCGGGGCTTTCTCTTCTGACGTCACCCGCCGGCGCGCAGAACGACCCGCCAAAGACCCCCTGGGACCTTCAGCTGTTCCGCTTCGAATTCGACAACGACAACTTCGTCGGCTCCGACGACGCCTTCAGCGCCGGGTGGAGCTTTCAGTTCCACTCGCGGTTGATGGACCAATGGGGCGGCGGCCTGGACAAGCTGATCCGTCACGTGCCGGGGCTCGGCGACGATGGCACAGGGGGCCGCATCGTGCGCCGCGCCGTGGCCCTCACCCAGATCATCCTGACGCCGCACGACGTCAGCATCGAGACACCGCAGCCCCAGGATGTCCCCTGGGCCGGGATTCTGCTCGGCTCGGGCTCCTGGTCGTCAAACGACAACCACAGATTGGCGGCAATGCAGATCTCGATCGGCTGCATGGGCCCCTGCTCCTACGGGGAAGAAGTGCAGACGTACGTACACAAGGATCTGGGACTCGGAACGCCTCCCGAAGGCTGGGACAACCAGCTGGACACTCGCTGGCTCTGGAACCTGAACTACGAGTACCGGCACAAGCTTGTGAACTCCGACGCGGCGAGGTATGTCCCCGGACGGTTCGCGATGGATCTGGCGGCAGGGGGCATGGCGGGCGTCGGGTCCGGTGCGACTCTCGCGCGGGGTGAAGTGCAGTTCCGCTTCGGCTGGGGGCTGCCGATGGGATTCACGAAGATCCCGGACTTTGCCCCACTCGGCATCGTCAGTGATCCCGTCTATCTCGATCCCATGGAGCCGGTCCGGGACCTGAGCCGCTGGCGGGCCTATTTCAATATCGTCGCGCGTCTCACCTGGTTCCACCATGTGGCGCCGTTCGAAGAGAACGACACGGTGAACGGCGGCGTCCATCCGGAGATCAGCCCAGTCCCGGGCCGCCGGCAGGCGTTGTTCGGCATGCATTTCGTCCGAGTCCCGATCGGATTCCACCTCACCTACTACCACTACTTCGATCAGGAAGAATTCAGCTCGGATCGCGATTGGGCCAATTTCACGGTGGAGTACCGGTTCTGAGCATCTGTGCTCAGCTCGAGGCGGCGCCCTCGGCAGCGATCGGCCCGCCGTGGATGACGAGGGCGCCGACCCTCCTTCGACGGGCCGGTGTTTGGCTCAGTGAGGCCGCCCCTCATCCTTGGAGTGCGGCGTAACTCCGATCAGGTCAGGCCGTTCCGCCGTTTGTCGCGGGTCCTTGTGGTGAAGGCGGACAAAAACGTCGGCGAGCCGGGATGAGAGCGGCGACACGTTGCCGGCGCCGGAGGTATTGGTCGCCACGGCGATGGCGATGCGGTGCCCGGGAATGGTCATGAGCGACGCGGTCCCGCCGGTTACGTGCCCGCCGACCTTGATGGCCGACAGGACGCTCCGCTGTACAGCCTCACCGAGGCCCTGCCCCACGATGCGTGTGGGGGTTCCGTCAGCTCCCATCGGGAGGCGTTGCACGGCCCAGCCGAGCGCCTGTCCGCTGGACTCTCCCGATGCAGGCAGCACCGGCGTCTGCAGCTCCTTCACGGTCGCCGGATCGAGCAGCGCCTCACCCATCATGGCGGAGCCGAAGCGCACGAGATCCGATGGCGTGGACAGGAAACCGCCGGCCGGCAGGATGCAGGCCAGATCCACCGCCGGCGCGTCATGCAGGCCGTAGCGCGGATTGAGCCAGAACTGGGGATAGTAGAAATGGGCACTCCCGGGGATTGTCTGCCCGGCGACCTCGGGAACGGTGCTTTTCATGCCCAGCGGCGTGAGAATCTCGCGCTGCACGAAATCGAGATAAGGCTCGTTTGCCGCCGCGGCGACCACGGCGCCCACCAGGACCCAGCCGTGAGTCGAGTAGAGATAGTCCGTGCCGGGACGGAATCGCAGCCGATCGCCGGCGAAGATCGCCAGGCGCTCTGCGTCGTCGGCGCAGTTGATCTTCGGCTCCTCGTCGTCAAAGTGGTGACGGATGCCGGCCGTGTGGGCCATGAGCTGGCGCGTGCTGATGGGCCATTCTTTTTCGGGGAAGCCCGGCACATAGCGCTGCACGGGGGCGTCGAGGTCGAGGCGGCCGCGCTCGGACAGCAGCCCGACGGCGGCCGCTGTAAGGGTCTCGGAGACGCCGCCGATGCGGAACAGTGTCGCGGGCGTCACCGGCGTCTGGCTGTCCATGTCCGCCCAGCGGAACCCCTCAGCCCAGACGATCTCTCCATCGACCGCCACCGCCAGTGACAGGCCCGGCAGCTTCTCCTCGGCGACGAGCGAGCGGGCGATGGTGCGTCCCTCCTCAACGGCGCCCGCATAAGCGGCCGATGGCGGCTGAAGCAGGCGCGACGGCAGAGTGCCCGGATCGACCTCGGGGGGGATCGCGCAGGCGGCGAGGAGGAGCTGCAGGGCGCCGGCGATAACCAGCAACGGCAAGGGTTTCCTCATGTGCGACATCTCTCCATCGGTAGCGAATTGCGTCAGTGCAACCGCGGCGCTGAATGTCCCTCATCCACAGCGGGAAGTCCTGAGCGCTTTCTGAGCATGAGGTGATGCTTTGGTGAGGCAGGCAGGTCCTGCTGTTTCGACCGGCGCGCCATCCAGGCAAGGTGCCTGAAGCGGGCATCATGGAGCCATGGAGGAGCAGGGCTTCCCCTGCGAGGGGAGACATGGCAGGGACCTGCGATGACGCCAGGCCCGCTTGCTGCCCGCTCTACTAGGCCGATCTCCTCGAAACAAGCCGTCGAAGAACATGGCCTTTCCACATCCAGAGTCCCGTAAGAACAATTGCAGGAAGGAAGACAAACCGGACAGCGGGGGCGTAATTCGGGATTTCTTCAAATAGGGGCTTCCTGGGTCACCTCGTCGCCGGAACGATCGATGAACCTGCCTCCGACTGGCCCGTCCTGTGAGAGAATCTCTGACGACAATGGAGAGTCCCGGAGACGAGGGGTGGGCGGTCGTCCCGCCTGCCTGGAGGAGGCGCCATGGACGATCTTTGCATACGGGCAGGGGGACACCTGCACCTCCGCCGCGGTATCGCGGCGCTGGCCCTGGCACTCAGCTCCTCCGCGGCCGCCGAGGAAGGCTTGAAGGAGAGCGGCTGGCTGGCCGGCGTCAGCCGGGACATCGCGCGACAGGAATACCGGATCACCTGGCAGGAGCGCACTCTTCGGGCAGGCCTCGGCCCGGCGTGGCAGGCACCCAACCGGGCACAAGGGATCCGGATGTTCTTCGCCGGCGGACGCCTCACCGTGGTGGCTCGCGCGGAGGAGACTCCCTCCTGGGAGTGGAGCATGTCGGTGGTCCGCTGGGGTCGGGGGGCGGCAGGCACCCGCGTCGCGCCGGGCGGATCGGTCCTCGCCCAGCGGGTGAACGCGAATCGGATTGAGATCGATCGAGGCACGCTCGTCGAGTGGTTGCTGAACGAACCGCGCGGCCTCGAGCACGGCTTCACGCTGCGGGAGCCACCGCCCGGCGAGGGAAGGGCCGGCGCGGCCCTGCCGGTATGGATCGAGCTGGTTCCGGGCGGATCGGCCACTCCCGTCCTCTCGACGGACGGCGGCGCGATCGACTTTGTCACAGGGCGCGGCGCCCGGGTGAGCGAGGTCGGCCTCTCGGTGCGCGACGACGATGGCCAGACGCTTCCGTCCCGTGTCGAGGCGCTCGAGGGTGGGATCCATCTCGTCATCGATGACCGGCGTGCCGCCTACCCCCTCGTCGCGAGCCTCCGCGTGACGTCGTCGATGAACGAAGGGCAGGCCTGGGTCCACCATGCATCGGAGGCGGGACCGTCGAGCGCCGCCGGATGGAGCGCGCTGGGGGGCCAGAGCGGGGCGAATCTCGGCATCTCGGTCGGAACGGCCGGCGACGTCAACGGGGACGGCTTCGGCGACGTTATCGTCGGCGCCTACCTTTACGACAACGGGCAGACCAACGAAGGCCGGGCCCTCGTCTACCACGGGTCCGCGACCGGACCGCAGGCGACCACGGCCTGGACGGCGGAGGGTAACGAGCCTTTCGCCTCGTTCGGCTTCTCGGTCGCCACCGCGGGGGACGTTAACGGCGACGGCTACGACGACGTGATCGTCGGCGCCACCCGCCACGAAAACGGTCAGGAGGATGAAGGAGGGGCGTGGGTCTATCTCGGCTCGGCCGCGGGGCTGGCCGCGAGCGCCGCCTGGTCGGTGGAGAGCGACCTCGAGTACAGCCGGCTCGGTGGCTCGGTCGGCACCGCCGGCGACGTCAACGGCGACGGCTACGCCGACATCATCGTCTCGGCGCGCTTCTTCGGCGAGGCGCAGTCGGACAGGGGAAAGGCCTGCGTCTACCACGGCTCACCGATCGGCCCGTCTCCCGTCGCGAACTGGTCCGTAGTGGGGAGCCAGAACAACCAGCAGTTCGGCTCCTCGGTCGGCACCGCGGGCGACGTGAACGCCGACGGCTACTCCGACATCATCGTGGGATCATCGGGCACGAACTCGGCGTTCGTCTTCCATGGCTCGGCGACGGGCCTGCCAGGCGCCGCCGCCTGGACGGCGGTGAACGCTCAGGCGGGCGCGTTTTTTGGGACTGCGGCTAAGACGGTGGGCGACGTCAACGGCGACGGCTACTCGGACGTGATCGTGGGAGCCTACGCCTTCGACAACGGGCAGACGGACGAAGGCGTCGCGTTCGTCTACCACGGCTCCCCGGCGGGGCTGTCACCGGCCCCGGTTTGGACCGCAGAGGGGGATCAGCCGGGCGCCCAGTTCGGCATCGAGGTGGGAGCGGCCGGCGACGTCAACGGCGACGGCTACTCGGACGTGATCGTCGGCGCGCCGCTCTTCGACAATATCGAGAGTGCGGAGGGACGCGCGTACGTCTACCTCGGCTCGCCCACCGGTCTCCCGGCCGGCGCGGCCTGGACCGCGGAAAGCGATCAAACGGCCGCGAATCTCGGCCGGTCGGTCGCAGGGGCGGGCGACGTCAACGGCGACGGCTACGCCGACGTGATCGTCGGCGCCCCGGTCTTCGACGACACCCAGACGGACGAGGGGCGCGTGTATCTCTTCCTCGGTCACGGCGGAGGCATCGCCCTCCCGCCGGGAAGCGTCCGGACGCTTTCCATCGCAATGAGCGGCACCGACCTCCGCCTGGCCTGGGACTCCGACTGTCCGGCGACCGACCACGCGATCTACGAGGGGACGATCGGAGACTTCACGACCCACGCTCCACGCCTCTGCAGCACTGGCGGCGCGACTTCGGCGACCTTGTCGCTGCCCTCGGGCTCGGTCTACTACATCGTCGTGCCTTTGAGCGCGTCGGCGGAGGGTTCGTACGGAACCACGAGCGCGGGGACCGAGAGGCCGGCGGGCTCCCCCGCCTGCCGCCCTCAGCAGCTCGGCAGCTGCAGATAGACCTCGGATCTGACAGCCGCCGGACATGGAACCCACCCGCGCGCTTCGGCGAACGCTGCCGAGGAGGCTCGGGGAACCGCGTCGCGTTGAGACGAAGGCGCAGTTTCTTCCAGTTCTCGGATCTCGTGCGCAAGGGTCACGAGATGGTCGCGCTCGCCGCGTTTCTGGCGATCTATGCCGGCGTGCTCGGTCTCGAGCTCGACCACCTGCGGCGGAGAACCACCGGACGCTGGGTGTCGATCCTCATGCTCCTGCCGCTCGTCGCGATCGGCCTCCTGCAGCTGGTGCTCTATCTCGGGCAGCGCCACCTCGGCTGGATGGATCACGATTGGCGGAAGGCCGACCTGCCTGTGTGGGGGCAGTTCGCGCTCTGGCAGTGGCTTGGCCTCGCGGCGCTGTGGGCCGGAATGGGACACCTGCTGTTGCTCGCCTACCCCCGCTTCCTGCGTTCGGCGTCGTCGTCCAGGTCATAGCTGCGGCGGAGTCGTCTGAGGACAGGACGACACCTGCGGCGATGCTGCGGTCGATGATCCGGCCCAGCTCGCCGCTGGCAACCACGCACGCGAGTTCGGGGCCGCATTCGGCCGCGGCAAGCCCGCAACACACCCCTGCGAGCTGCTGTGCGCCATGGAGAGCATCAAAGCTATCGGCTCAACGGCAAAACACCGGCGGAGGCTCTTCGAGAGGCACTGGGCACCGACGAGCTGCCGCCCTTCACCCAGGAGGAGGACACCGAGCCGGCCGCAGCGTGACTCATGCTCCGGAGACCGGGCGTCGGGTAATTACCGTGCTTGTACACGCGGTGTTCCCGAGGGGCCGCATTTGAGTGTTCGTCGACAATGGGTTGCACAGCGCCGATTCCCGGGTTACGCTCAGGAGCATCGGAAGGCGACCCACTACTAAGGAGACGCCCATGCCCACCCTGTCGAAACGTCCCGATACGATCGTACTGGTTCATGGCTTCTGGGTGACGCCGCGAAGCTGGGAGCACTGGATCACGCGCTATGAAGCCCAAGGCTACCGCGTCCTCGCTCCGGCGTATCCGGGGTTCGAGGTGGAGGTCGAAGCGCTCAACCGCGATTCATCGCCAGTCGAGCGCCTCACGGTTCCCGCGCTCATGGAGCACCTTGAAGGCGTCGTCAAGCGAATCGAGGCGCCACCGATCCTCATGGGTCATTCGGCGGGTGGCGCCTTTGTGCAGCTACTCCTCGACCGTGGCTATGGTGCGGTTGGAGTGGCGATCAACTCCGCACCCACGGAAGGTGTACGCGTCACGCCGCTGTCGCAGCTCAAATCGACGTTCCCGGTGCTGAAAAATCCCGCGAATCGCCACAGGGCAGTGGCGTTCACGTACGATCAATGGCGCTACGTGTTCACAAACACATTCGCAGAACCGGACGCGCGCGCCGCCTACGACCGCTATCACGTCCCGGCATCAGGGAGCATTTTCTGGGACAGCGTGCTGGCGAATTTCATCCCCGGGCCCCAGGACATCGCGGTCGACTACCATAACGACGCCCGCGCGCCCCTTCTCTTCATCTCGGGGAACGAAGATCACTTGATGCCGCCCGCCGTCCAACGCTCGAACGCGAAGCACTACAAGTCGAACACGATCACGGAGATCAAGGAGTTCCCGGGACGCTCACATCTCATGCCCGCCCAGCAGGGGTGGGAGGAGATCGCCGACTATGCATTGGCGTGGGCCGAGAAGCACAGTATGCACCAGCGGCAGGCCGGTACGGCATCTTCATGAGATGAGGCCGCCCAACGGATCAGCACTCATATTCAGCCTTTAACGAACGCCAGTAGTTCGGCATTCACCACATCGGCGTGTGTCGTGCACATGCCGTGCGGGAACTTCTCGTAGATCTTGAGAACGCTCTTCTTGAGAAGCTTGGCCGATAGCAGCGCGGAGTCGGCTATGGGCACGATCTGGTCGTCGTCGCCGTGCATGACGAGCGTCGGCACGTCGATGCTTTTCAGGTCTTCGGTGAAGTCGGTTTCGGAGAACGCCTTGATGCCGTCGTACTGCGCGCTGGCGCCCCCCATCATGGCCTGCCGCCACCAGTTGTCGATCACGGCCTGGGAGGCCTTCGCGCCCGGCCGGTTGTAGCCGTAGAACGGACCGGCGGCGAAATCGCGGTAAAAGTGCGCGCGGTTGGCGGCGAGCTGTGTTCGCAGGCTGTCGAACACCTCGATGTGCAGGCCGCCCGGATTGGCGGGCGTCTTGACCATGATCGGCGGCACGGCGCCGATGAGCACCAGCTTGGCGACGCGTCCCTTGCCATGGCGGGCGACGTAGCGGGTCGCCTCGCCCCCGCCGGTTGAGTGGCCGATGTGAACGGCGCCTCGCAGATCGAGATGCTCGGCGACCGCGGCGGCATCGGCGGCGTAGTGATCCATGTCGTGACCGTCGCTGACCTGGCTCGAGCGGCCGTGGCCGCGCCGGTCGTGTGCGACGACGCGATAGCCTTTGCCGACGAAGTAGAGCATCTGGGCATCCCAGTCGTCGGAACTCAGCGGCCAGCCATGGTGAAACACGATTGGCTGCGCGTTCCGCGGGCCCCAGTCCTTGAAGTAAATCTGGTTCCCTTCCTTGGTGGTGATCGTGTTCATCGCACTTCTCCTTTCTCTTGTCTCTTGCCTACCCGAGTGATGGACTGCTACGTGCTCTTGATCGACTTCCAACTCTTGAGCCGCTCCGCGATCAGCTCCACGCGTTTCTGATCATCGCGGCCGTCCAGGATGCTCATGTCCGTTGGCTCGGCGCGCAGGTAGACGCCGGACGTGCGCGCGTTCACTTCGGGCCCGCGCGTTGTCCAGTATCCAGAGGCCCGATCGGCCGACTCCAGCCGGATCTCACCTGTCCCCTCCAGCTGTGGCGCGTCCGCATGCAACGGCCGTTCGCCCTTCCAGTAGTAGAAGATGCCCGAAGAGTCCGGCTTCTCTTTCAGTGCTTCGCTCCCGTACCTGGCCGACAGGGTGCCATCCTCCTGCCACGCGCGGCCGGTCAGCTCCAGCGCGCCGCTTCCGTCTCGCGAAATCTTCAGCAGACCCACCGCCGAGGGCTCCTTCTCGGTGCGTTGCGTCAAGGAAAACTGCCACCACATGCCTTCGATGCGGGTGACGCGGCCCTCGTTCTCGATCGCGTTGCGAAGTTTCTGGCAGACGATTCTTACCTCGGCGGCGGCGGTCGATCCGTCGTAGCGTACGGATGAGGCCCAGCAGATCGGTCGGGAGCTTCGCCCCTCTGGCGTGCAGGATGAACGTCCGACGCATTCCGAGGACTCCACCGAAAAGACCCGCCTCGAAGACGACGTTATCTCGCGGCGATGCCTGACCGGGCGTCGACTCAGGCGCCGCAGGCGAAGTGCTCTTCGTCCAGTCGTCCTGGGCGAACACGAATGCCGCGAAGTCGACCTCGCGCGTCAGTTCAAGGAGGCGTTCCAGCGTGGTGGTCCCAGGATTGAACGATGTCATCCATGGTTCCACGTGTGCGACGTCTTCGAGGCCGCGCGTCAGTGCCTGCAGCAGCTTCGCCTGCTCTCCTGACGAGCCCAGGAAGATGCGCGGCTTTTCCATCCGTTCCTCTCAGCCCACCTCTCCACGTGCGGGCGCGAGCCAAAACGCAAGGTTTCGTACATAGCGCCGGATGTCGGCGGCGGCGCGTGGGTGCTTCTTCAGCGCGCTGCCCGCGGGCTCCGTCACGAAAGATGGGCAACTACGCGCCGGATCCCAGTTGTAGTCCGCGAAGTGGTGAAAGCTCGATTCCGCGACCGCGCGCCCAAGGTGGTTGCCGTGACCGTCCATCGAGCGCTCGATGGCGACGATGAGGTTGAAGTACCGCCCGGTCGTCTGGCTGCATCCCCTGGCGATCGTGCGGGCGCTCGCGTCACCGGGAGGAGGTGCGACGGCGCCTTCATGCACGTGCGCAGGGAGGTATTCGATTCTTCCGGAAGGCGAATCGGGATTCCGTAGAAGCTCGTGCAGCGGCTCCACGACGGTGATCACCTGGAAGTCGCCGTTCCTCCCCGAGTGGTAGTTCGGCCATGAGATGGACGGGGTCTCCGTGTCGTCAGGAGCGCGTCGTTCGGGGTCCGGCTCGGGGTTTTTCGATTGGAAGTGGTGGGCGGCACCCACGCCTCCGAGAGTCAACAGGGAGGCTCCCATGTCTTGATGATCGCGCACCGAAAAGGATGCCGCCGCCGCGCTGCCGAAAGCGTACGATCCCGGAGCAGTCCGCAGAGACCAACCCCTCTCCTTGATCCAGGGCGAACAGCCAGAGCTCGTCGAATCCAGACTCGTCCAGCCTCGAGAGCACCGGGTCGGCCGACGTGGGATCGGCCGCCCGGTCTCGAGACACCACCTCGAAGCGTACCCCCGGCTCGTCGATCTGAGCGAGCTCTTGTCGCATGAGCGAGAGGCTTTCGATCGACCAGTCGTCGGTCCGACGTGGAATCGTCGTCTGGATCAGGATCTTCACGGTCCGAGCCATTAGGGGATCCCGGTCGGATGCTAGTCGTCCATGACGAAGGTGACCATCATGTTGACCTGATACTCGATGATGGAGCCCTTCTCCACGCGAACGTGCAGTTCCTTGACCCATGCCCTCTTGATGTTGCGGATCGTCTTGTTCGCCCTGGCAATTCCCTGCTTGATCGCATCCTCAAAACCGCTGGCCGAAGTGGCACTGATCTCCGAGACTTTCGCTACCGGCATCTGGCCCTCCTTTGTCGCCGCGCCCGGGCGGGGAAGAAGCGTCTGACTATCTCTCGAACGGAGCGTTCATCAAGAAATGCACGGAAGACTGCGGCTTGCAGCCCGGAACAAAACGCTCGCCGAAGTCGCGGGCGAAGTTGTCGTAGGTGCTCCCCGGCCTGGTCTTGACGATGCGGCAGACCGAATCGGTGAAGGCCTGCTTCATGTCGAGGCGGGGAGTTGCGTCGAGGATACTCTTCATCTCGCCGGGTGGAATCCGGTCGTACTGAGGCCCGCCGTAGTCGAGACCGCTGCCGGCCGTGCAGAGCGCGACGTCTGTTTCCTTGTGCAGGGCGATCGAAGGAGTGGAATTCAAGGCGACGGTGTCCCAGACCAATTGGGCCCGGCGATCGTCCAAGCCCTCCTCGCGGGCGAACGCTCGCGCGGCGTCGGCTCCTTCGATCTCGAAGCGCCTGGGACACGTGAAGCTATCGGTGCGTCGGCGCTGTGCTGAGACGCCCCAAGCCAAAGCAGTCACCCTCGTAGCGGAGTCGAAGACCTTGTCGTTATACTCCTCGGGCAAGGCTTACGTCAAGCGGCGAACGTGTGGGGTCATGGATCAAGTCAAACTGAATCGTTACCAAGTGAGGCGCATGGCGCGTTACACACCTTGAGGATGACCGCGGCAGCGAGCCAGGAGAGCGGATCGCCGATTTCCACGCCGTAGAGCGCGCCGGTAATCCACCCTGCCGCGACCACGGCGACCACCGAGCCCAGCATCAGCACTTCCCCAATGGAGACGGCTGGGGCGGTTGCCGCGTCCAGGATCTCACCGTTTGTTTTCAGTAGATTATTGGTGGAGGCGGCGGGAGTCGAGCCTGTGCCACCTCAAGAGACCAAATCGCTGATGGCGCGCGACTCTCGTCGCAACTCGTTGCCTTCCATGAAACTCGTTGTGCTCTGCAGTGCTCTCGAGTGCTCCTCAGTATTGGATACACTATGGAGACGGGCGCCTCATAATCGCGCCACTGGAACGCTGCCGACATGGACCGCGACATAGCCTGCAACCTGGGCGCCTCCCACGCGCGGCTCGGGTGCATGGGTGACGACTTGCATCGGGTGGGAAAGTCCGCGCGCACGGGGTTCCCGTGCTAGGCGGCATACTACTGCGGCGGAGTCTTCTGCTTTCTTTTCAACGACGACGTGACTACGCTGCAGGCCTCCGATGGCGCCAATCTGGGCACCTTCCCTGCCGGCCGCAGCCCACGGGGCGTGATCTTCGGCGGCTCCAGCATCTGGGTGGCGAACTCCTTCGACTCCACCGTGCGGAAGCTGCGGGCATCCGATGGAGCCAAGCTGGGAACCTTTCCGACCGGCGCTACTCCGGCCGGGGTAGCTTTCGACGGTTCCAGCATCTGGGTAGCCAATGCCAGCGGCCACAGCGTGAGCAAGCTCTAGTCGAGGGAGAAACACGAGGCGTGGTGGAGGCGGCGGGAACGGTGTCCCGCCGCCCAATGACCGCGGCATTCGGATCGGCGGCGCTGCCGTCGAGTTCCAGGCGCACGCGTGATCCACGAGCACGCGCCTCATCCTACGCTTCGTACGCAGCGCTGTGGTCTGGAGAATGCGGTAGCCGCGCTCGCGCCGGAGGCGGCGCCGCGCGGTGGCCCGCAGCTCCTGGTAGGCTTCCCACGTCAGATCGTCGAGCGAACGCTCAACGTGATCACCCTTGCCGGGATCCCCCATCGGCACTCCAGGGCCCCATGCCGGGCGCGCCTCACCTGAAGCACCTCGGCGTCCGCTGGGGCCCGGACCGCGCTACGCTCGATGGTTGTCCGGACGGCCCGGACCTGCGACCCCGAGGTGAGCGCCTGCGATCGAGCCTCCTCGACCTCGGCGGCCGCCGTCGCCGCCGCGGAGCGGAGGGGCGAGACCTCCTCTTGCAACGGCGGTCGTCCGCTGCCGATTGCTGCCGCATGGCAGGCCTCGTGGCTCATGCGTTCATGATGCGAGAGAAGACGGCCTGGTGCAGCCAGCGGGGCGTTGCCCAGACAAAGATCACGATGGCCTTGTTGGCCCAGCCTGGCACCACGCTGATGCGCCCCGCCTGTAGCGCGCGGATCCCGGCGCGTACCACGGGTGCCGGTTGCATCATCACTCGCTTCAACGCGGGCGTGATCTTCTGTTGCGCCGCTGTGGCGAACCCGGTCTCCGACATGCCTGGGGACAGCGTCGTCACCGTGACGCCCTCGTGCTTGAGCTCGCGGTGAAGGGCTTCGCCCAGACGCAACACGTACGCCTTGGCGGCCGCGTAGACCGCGAACTTCTCCACGCCCTGGTAGGCCAGCAGGCTGGCGACCAGCAGGATCTTCCCGCGTCCGCGCGTCCGCATGTCTTGCGCAAAGACGTGGGTGACCGTGGTCAGGCTCACGACATCCAGCTGCAGCATCGCCAGTGCCGCATCCAGCGTGCCGTCCACGAAAGCGCCTTGCAGTCCGTGGCCGGCGTTGTTAATCAGGATGTCGACCGCAATGCCTTGCTCGCGGAGCCGCTGATGCAGTTGGACGACTGCCGCAACATCCGACAGATCGACCTGCTCCACGACGACATCGATGCGGTACCGCTGGCGCAAAGCGTCGGCGAGGGTTTCAAGTCGGTCCAGCCGGCGCGCCACCAGAACCATAGGATGGCCTTGCGCGGCATACTGGCGGGCGAATTCCTCGCCGAAGCCGCTCGAAGCGCCGGTGATGAGAACCCATTGGTCTTTTGTCGTCATGGCGTGTACCCGTGATCAGTCTGGAATGGAACAATGTGCGAAGCGCGTGATCCTGAGCCACGCGGCATGCACGGGGGAGGCAGTACCAAGGTCAGCACGGCGTCACCGAGTACTCTGCCGGAGTGCGTGGACCTGTTCATCGAGGGTCGCGGGGGCGGCGCCGCCGGCATGTCGCGCATCCCATCCGCCTCCCAAGGCCCGGAAGGAGGCAATGGCGGCGCGCGCGGCTTCGGTTTGCGCCTGCGCCTTCGCATCGCGCACCTGCAGCAGGTTGCTGTCGGCATCCAGCACCTCGATCAGGCTGACGACTCCCCCTCTGTAGGCTGCATCCGACTTCTCCCGGGCACGTGCGAACGACGATTCACCCTGCGTCAGGATCTCGACCTGGGTCTCGCGTTTGATGAGAGCGGAGAAGGCGTTCTCGACATCCTCGGCCGCCCGCAACACGGCCAGCCGGTATGCCGCCAGCGCCTCGGCCTCCTGGCCCCGCGCAACGGCGATCTGCGCATCGACGCGGCCGAAGTCGAACAGGCGCCAGCGAAGTCCGAGGACGCCCAGGGCTTGGTTGGCAGCCCTGGTGAAGAGGTTGCCGCTCCGTATCGTGGTAGTGCTGCCCAGCAGTGCGCCGAGCGAGAACTTGGGGTAGTACTCCGAGATCGCCACGCCGATGCGCGCATTGGCTGCCGCAAGGCGTCGCTCGGCGACGATGAGATCCGGCCTGCGCCGGATCATCTCGCCCGGAGTGACGGTCTCGGTCAGACCGGGCGCGACCGGGACAGGCATCGCCGGGCTCAGGTCCGCACGGTAGGTTCCCGGCTGCACCCCCAGAAGCACGTCCAACGCGTTCATCGCCGAATCGAGCCCGGCTTCCAGGACGGGGATGTGCGCTTCAACCTGAGCGAGCGAACCCTCGGCCTGATTCACCTGGAGCTCGGCGGCGATCCCTTTTTCGTACTGGAGCTTGACCAGGTCGAGCAGCTGCCCGCGTGTTTGGGCTTGCTGCCTGGCGATCGCGATGCGCGCCTGCAGGCCCCGAATCGTGACGTACGCATCCGCCGTCTGCGCGGCGACGGCGAGCCTTGTCGCGATCGCGCCGGCTTCGGCCGCCGCGTACTCCGCGCCGACGGCTTCTCGCCCGCGCCGCACGCCGCCGAACATGTCGATTTCCCAGCTCGCTCCGACGTTGGCTTCGTAGGAGCTGCCCGTGCGGTCGAAGTCGGGCGTGGCGGCGAGCAACTGTCCCAGCTGGGATTCGAGCGACTGGTAGACTTTCGCGCCGTGCGCGCTCAGATTGCCCGATGGAAGCAGCGCGGCATCGGCCTGGCGCAATGAGGCACGCGATTGGACGACACGTGCCGCAGCCTGCGCGATGTCCAGATTCTGTGCGAGCGCCAGGGAGACGAAGCGCGTCAGCGCGGGCTCGTCGAAGCCGGCCCACCAGGCCTGGAGGTCCGTCTTGTTCTCAACCTCCCGGCGCTCGACACCTTCCTGACCGAGGAAGCGAGCCGACAGGGGAATCTCAGGCGGCCTGTATTTCGGGCCAACGGCGCAGCCCGTCAGGACGCTGACACTCAGCAGAAGGGCGATGGAGCGAGGAGAGGTGAGCATGACCGTCCTTTCTGGAAGCAACTGTGAGTAACCATGGTCCCAATTGGTCACTTGCTGTCAAGCGGAGCGCGGGGAGGTATCGTTGTTCTCCTAATCAGAGACAGGTTCCGCTCGAATCGACGAAACCGTGTTCCCATCTCTTGCCGGCGCGTTGATGTTGAACCAGATGGCGTATAACGCCGGCAAGAACACCAGCGTGAGAACTGTGCCGCCGAAGGTTCCACCGATCAACGTGTACGCCAGCGTTCCCCAGAACACGGAATGGGTGAGCGGAATGAACGCCAGCATGGCGGCGAGCGCGGTCAGAATGACCGGACGGGAGCGCTGCACGGTGGCCTCGACGACGGCATCGAACGGCGCCAATCCATCCTTGTCGTTGCTGCGGATCTGACCGATCAGGATGAGCGTGTTGCGCATCAGGATTCCTGAAAGCGCGATCAGGCCGACCAGCGCGTTAATGCCGAACGGCTGCTGGAACAGCAGAAGCGTCGGAGTGACGCCGATGAGGCCCAGGGGCGCCGTCGCGAACACCATCACCATCGCGGAGATCGACCGGACCTGGAAGATGATCGTGATCAGCGTGAGCGCGATCATGATCGGGAAGAGCGGCACCAAGGCGCGATTGGCCTTGCCGGATTCCTCGATGGAGCCGCCCGGCTCGATGCGGTAGCCCGCCGGCAGTTCGGCGATGATCGGCTGCAGCGCCTTCCACACGGCGGTGGACACGTCCGGCGGCTGCAAACCCTCGGCAATGTCTCCGCGCACGGTGATCGTCGGCGTGCGATCGCGGCGACGCAGGATCGGGTCTTCCATGCGGATGTCCACCGTTCCGACCTGTGACAGCGGAATCCGCTGGCCGGCCGTTTCAACCAGAGTGAAATCGGTGATCTGGCGCGGATCGAGCCGCGCTTCGCCGGCAGAACGGGCCACCACCTGCACCGACCGGATGTCTTCGCGGACCTCGGTGATCGGGATGCCGCTCAACAGGAACTGAAGCTGTTCGCCCACATCGGCGGACGTCAAGCCGATGCTCTGCAGCCTGTCCTGATCGAGTGAAAAGCGAAGCGTGGGCACGCGCTCGCCCCAGTCGGCATTGACCGTTCTCATCTGGGACATTGCGCGCATCACGGCGAGCACCTGCGCCGCAATGTCACGCAGCCTGTCCGGGCCGGGGCCCATGACACGGAACGCCACCGGAAAGGGCGAGTAGGGGCCGAACACCAGCTGGCTCACCCGTACGCGGGCCTCCGGCGCCAGGCCTTCGGCTGCGGCATGTCGCAGTTTGAGCTTGAGCGCCTCACGTGCCTGTTCGTCGTCCGTCAATACGACGATCTTCGCGAACGAGGGATCCGGCAACTCAGGCGACATGGCGAGATAGAAGCGCGGCGCCCCCTGCCCGACATAGGCGGTCACGATCCTGGCTTCCGGCTGCTCGGCCAGCCACGCCTCGACCTTGGCGCTGGCGGCACTCGTCTGCTCGATGGACGTCCCATACGGCATCTGCAGTTCGACCAGCACCTCCGGTCGATCGGACGTCGGAAAGAACTGCTTCTTGACCAGGCCCACGCCCAGCACGGCGACGACGAACGTCCCGACCACGCTGCCAGCGACCAACCATTTGCGGCGAATGACAAGACCAAGGATCCGGCGGAAGCGGTGGTAGTGCGGCGTATCGTAGATCGCCTCGTGTCCGCCCTCGCGCTTCGCGACGTTCGGGAGCAGCTTTACCCCCAGGTAGGGCGTGAATACGACGGCAACCACCCAGGACGCGATGAGCGCGATGCCGACGATCCAGAACATGTTGCTGGTGTACTCCCCGGCGGTCGACCGAGCGAAGCCGTTCGGCATGAAGCCGATCGCCGCCACCAGGGTGCCGGCGAGCATGGGCGCGGCCGTATGGCTCCAGGCATAGGCCGCTGCACCGATGCGGTCGTAGCCTTCCTCCATCTTCACGACCATCATCTCGATGGCGATGATCGCGTCGTCGACCAGGAGTCCCAGCGCCAGGATCAACGAGCCGAGTGTGATGCGGTCGAAGTCCTTGCCGGTGGCCGCCATGACGACGAATACCGCTGCCAACGTCAGGGGAACCGCCGCCGCGACGACGATGCCGACGCGCCACCCCATGCTGAGGAAGCTCACCAGCATCACCACGCCAAGGGCGAAGAAGAACTTGACCATGAACTCGTCGACGGCTGTCCGAATGTTGACGGACTGGTCCGTGACTTTGGAGAGGCTCAGGCCCAGCGGCATCTCCGCGTTGATCGCCGCCGCTTCAACCTCCAGCGCCTTGCCAAGCTCGAGGCCGTTCCACCCCTCGCGCATGACCACCCCGAGGAGCAGGGTCGGTTCGCCGTTGTTGCGGATCAGGAAGGTCGCCGGATCTTCGTAGCCCCGCTTCACGTCGGCGACGTCGGAGATCTCGAGCGTACGCCCCTGCGCGGCGACGGGTGTATTCCTGATCGCCTGCAGATCGTCGATCGCGCCGTCCAGCCTGATGAACACTTGCGGACCCTTGGCTTCGATCGAGCCGGCGGGCGTCATGACGTTCCGGCCGTTGAGCGCGGCGAAAAGATCTCGCGGAGAGACGCCCAGAGTCGCGAGGCGGTCGGAGGAGAACTCGACGAAGATCCGTTCCGCCTGCTCGCCGATGATGTTCACCTTCTTGACGCCCGGCACGTGCCGCAGCCGCTGGCGCAGGACCTCCGCATCGCGCACGAGCGCTCGATGAGGCTCACCCTTCGCCTTCACCGCGTAGAGGGCAAACGTCACGTCGGAATACTCGTCGTTCACCAGCGGACCGATCACGCCACGCGGCAGATGAGGAGTCTCATCGCCGAGCTTCTTCCGCGCCTGATAGAACTGCTCGGGGACGTCGGCGGGCGGCGTGCTGTCGCGCAGGACGACCATGGTGAAGGCCAGACCGGGACGCGTGAAGGTCTCGGTCCGGTCGTACCAGCGGAGCTCCTGCATCCGCTTCTCCAGCCGTTCGGCGACCAGCTCTTCCATCTCCTTTGCCGTGGCCCCCGGCCAGGCGGTGACGATGGTCATCTGCTTCACCGTGAAAGCCGGGTCTTCCGCGCGACCCAGCGTCAGGAAGGCCACGACGCCGGCGATGGAAATCGCCACGAGCAGGAACAGCGTCACGGCGCGCTCGCGAACGGCGAGCGCGGAGAGATTGAAACCGCTCATCGCCGTTCCTCGCCCTCGACGGCGACTCGTGCTGCGCCCTCGCGCCCCGCGAGTCGCACGTGGTCGCCTTCGTGCAGCAGGTGCGCGCCGAGCGCAATGACGCGATCGCCCGCCTCAAGCACGCCGACCACCGACGCCGCTTCGTCACCGAGGCCGGCAACTTGCACGGCACGCCAGGTGACACGGGGCGTCTCCCCTTGGACCAGCCATACGCCCGGTCCCTGGCCCGCATCGAAGATCGCGCCTATCGGTACCTGCAGCGTCGGGGCGGACGAGCCGTCCTGGATCTGGATGGAGATGGTCGAGCCCAGCGGTGCGTCTGCCAGACGGCCCTCCAGCACATACCGAGCCTCGAACGTGCGGGTGTGACGGTTTGCGGCGTCCGACAACTGGCGCAGTTTCGCGGGGCCCGTCAGCCCGCTTCCGTACAAGGTCGCCCGGCCGGTGGAGCCGATCGCCGGGCGCAGGGTTTCCGGCAGCTCGATGACCGCCTCGCGGCGCCCGGCATGTGCCACACGGACGACAACCTGGCCGGCACCGACGACCTGCCCCGGCTCGGCCAGGGTTTCCACCACCACGCCGTCCGCATCGGCGAGCAGTGCGGCGTAGCCCGTTTCGTTGCGGGCCACGTCGGCCTGGGCCTTGGCCCCATTGAGCTCAGCCCTCGCCGACTCGGCGGCAGCCTTCACTCTGTCGTAGGCCGACGCCGAGACCGCCCCCCTGGAGACGAGGTCGCGGTATCGCGCCTCGTCCTCCGCGGTCTGGCGCGCGCGCGCCGTGGCCGCGGCAACGGCCTCGTCGTGTGCGCGTGTGGCAAGCCTCAGGTCCGTGGGATCGATACGCATAAGCGGCTGGCCGCGCTTGACCGTCTGCCCGGTGTCGACCAGCCGGTCCAGGATCTTCCCGGGGACACGGAACCCCAGGTCGCTTTGCACCCGCGCCGCGACGATTCCGGTGAACGAACGCTCCCCATGAACGGAGGGCTCGACCGTCGCTACCCGCACGAGGGCGGTCTGTGTCCGCGGATCAGAGGATATTGCGTGGTTGCATGCTGCCAACGCCAGGGGCAGCAAACCGACGACGATCAGGAATGGGACCTCATGACGCTGACACATGGGGACCTCCGGAACCCTGTCTGAGGCAGAATTTGTGATTGAGTTGTCCAACATGCCGCCTTCTCGAGTCTGGTGCGGGCGGTACACTGCTGCACCTTGAGGATCAGGTATTCGTGATCGCGGTAGTCGCGGCCGCGTCGGATCATGATGTGCAGAAGGGGATGGCGAACACGAGCCCGAAGTACCTGGCGCGATCGCCGGTGAGCATGCTCAGCGCGATACCGTTCCTGGGTTCGCCATATGTGTACATACACAGTCTCGGTCAAAAAAAACCTCACCTACCCCCGGTGCCGCGAGAGACCTCTCCGAGCGCCGTGAGACTGCGGGACCACTCCGTCCGGCCCATCAGGTCGAGCGCCCGTGTCTGGACCTTCTTCCAGTCGGGATAGGCCCGCTTCAGCAGCGCCCGGCCCGCGGGGGTCGTCCTCAGCGTGGTGCGCGGAGAGCCGGTCTCGGTGGACTGCTCGACAAGACCGCGGCGCACCAGCGGCCTCACGTTCCTCAGCAGCGTCGTGCGCTCCATGCCGAGCGCCTTCGCCAGCCTTCCCAGCAGCACCGGCTCCGCGCCGCGCGACCCCACGAGGATCGGCATCTGCGTCGCCCGGATCCCGTGGGTCTTCAGCGCGCGGTCGTACATCTGTGTGACGGCCCGCGTCGTGCGCCGCAGGTCGAAGCAGACGCACCTTTTCATCTCGTCGATGGGATCGTCGGTCGCGGCCCTGGTCTTCATGCCTGTGAATATACACACCTCGCCCGTCCGTGTCAAGGGGAAATCAGCACGTCGCTCCCGGCTCAGCGCAGCGCCTCTCATATCGGCGTTGGAGTTGCGCTCCTGTTGTGCGCACCAGACTGCTTTAAGAGGTACAGGCCGTCCTGGTATCCTTGGTATGGCATCAGTTCACCTTGATGTGCCCCTCGCTTCGCGCCCCCGCCCTCGGGCTCGCAGCTGTTGCTAGACAGGCAGGTTCGGAGAGCGGACTTTTCCCTCGAACAGTGGTCGAAGTCGACACTGGAAGAATGCTTCGAACAGGGAGAGCTCGTATTCCTCAAACTCTGGGCCCACGAGGATGTTGAATCGGGCCGTATTGGCCTCGATCCAACTGCCGACATTATTCCCCGTCAGACTACGCACTGACTCCATCACCTCGACCGGAACCTTGCCCTGAAGCCGCTCTGCCGCCTTGAGCAAGGACTTGGCCAAGTTGCTTCCCGAACTCTTTGCGTTGTAGTGCTGACTCGTGTAACGCGCCTCGGAGCTTGGTCCGGCCTTCCCGACCTTGAGGCAGTGCTCAGAAAACAGGAAGCCGTAGACGGCTTGCTTAGGAAAAGGAAGCCGGCTCGGCCTGACATGAGGTGGACCCGTGAACTCCACTTCGAGATCCGAACGAGCAAGGATGACTTGCGCCCGATTCGCGACAGCTACAAGATCGTCAATGAGGAGCGCTAATTCGGCGTTCGTCATCGCGGCTTACATCCCCACCGGGTAGCTCCCAGAACCACGCCTCGGCAAGTCCGAGCTCGTGACTCGAGCTGCGCGACAGGCGTTACGATTCATGCATCCTACCCTTTTCTGCTGGTGAACTGGCGGTTCACTCCTGTCGTGTTCATGCGGAATCTGACAAGGGGCTCACTCACACCATAGCGCCGTGCGATCTCTCCGACCGAAAGTCTCGTGCGCTTGGCGACCAAGAGTGCCTCCCTGGGGAGTAGGAGCCCCCATGCTAAGCAGTTCGCTTCTTCCTCTTGCTTCGCGTCGTAGCTGCGCATGACCATCCCGCCGTCTTGAGACACGATCAGGGTCGCTGGTTTGTGGTCAAGGATGAAATGGGCCAGTTCGTGCATGATGTCGCTTGCCTGTCGGCCTGGGGAGTGCTTCGGGTTATAGATCACTATCGCATTCCCTTCGACCGCCACACTCACAGCCGACCACCCCGACGGATCGCGATGCAGGAGCTGCTTCAACACTTGCTCCGGGACTCCAGGCACTTCTGGGGGAGTCATGAGGCGCACGCCCAGATACTGCGCCAGGCGAGTAGCTTCCAAGACCTCATCACTCCGAAGTCTCAACTCACGCCGAAGACCGACGGAAGCACGCTCTACCCAGCTCTTGAATCCTCGATCAAGTCTCGTCATTCGAAGTAATGCTTGGGGTCGGTGCCTGTGTCTTGGCAGCTAGAAGGATAAGGGTCGCAAGAGCGCTCACCGTCTCAAGGTGCGGGAGCTGGTCAGCCTTCAGATGGGCTGAGATTAGGAGAGATGAGGGTGCGGCCGGGAGCCCGCTGGGTTGAGCTACCCCTTCGTCGAACCCCAGGAAACTTCCTGGATCGATGCTCAACCAAGCGCAGATTTTCCCGAACGTACCAACGTCGGGAATCCGTCCAGTTTCCACGCGCATCAAGGTCGCAGGGCTGATCCGAATCTCCTCGGCGACTTCACGTAGCTTCCGGTGGCCACGCCGCTCCCGAACAATGGTACCCAGACTCTCTAGAGTCCTTCGCGGCATATCGCCTCCACGTTTCGTGCGTGAATAGATCTTGACCTGCAAAACGGCGTTCTTGTATATTCTAACACTGTTGAACAGAACTACACGTACGAAACCTATCAGGAGTAGCCAGGGATTCATGATGCAAGGCTCGTACATCCCAGCTGAGCGGATCGGCAGACGATACCAGGGCTCACCGTCCACGGTGGCCCGAGACCCCTCGCGAGACACCTGGATGACAACCGTCGGAAACCGACCAACCAGTACGAAGGAGTCCAATGTTTACAACAATGACTGAACAGCTCGATGACATCCTCGACCTCACGTGTGGGGAGCTCCAACTGCCGCCCTCGTGGCATGATGCCGCCGAGGAACACTATCACGCGATCTGCGCCTGGCTTGAGGCCCTAGGCAGCGAGTTGCGATTGTTCCGACCGATCATGTACCCGCAGGGTTCTTTCCGCATCGGCACCACGGTCAGGCCAATCGGTCGCGACGAGTACGACCTGGACCTCGTGTGTGAGCTCGCTCTCGATTACCGCCAGAACGAGCCGAGGGTCATCCTCGAGCTTGTTGAGCGGCGGCTACGTGAGAACGGCACGTATAGACCGATGGTGAAACGGCTCAAGCGCTGCATCCGGCTGACTTACGCCGAGCAGTTTCACCTAGATGTTCTGCCGGCCTGTCCAGAGATTCCACCCGCGGGCACGCGGCTACGCGTACCCGATCGTGAACTCCGGCTCTGGATGCCGAGCAACCCGAAGGGGTACGCGTTGTGGTTCGAGACGAGATCCGGCCTGTACCTCGCGGCGCTCAAGCGAATGGCCGAACCCGTACCAGAGCAGCAGACGGCCATGGAGAAGACACCACTCCAGCGTGCCGTGCAGCTCCTCAAGCGGTGGCGTGATATTACCTATCGGAACGACGCCGATCGCGCACCGCGCTCAATCGTACTCACTACCTTGGCAGGGCAGGTCTATGCAGGAGAACTCTCGACGAGTGCTGCGTTGACCGCGATGATCGAGGGGATTCTTCGTCTGACAGCGAGTCGAATCGAGCCACTGGACGTTCGAAACCCGACCAACGGGGAGGAACTTCTGAGCGAAAAATGGCGGGAAGATCCTGCCGACTATCGGCTTTTCGTCCAGAACCTCCGGGTGTTCAAGCAGCAGTGGGACGAGGCGCTCACCACCAGCGGGCCGGCGCTTGCGGCGATTCTAGAGGAGCTGTTCGGCGATGAGACGAGGCGCGCGTTCAAGCGGCAGGCGGAGCGGGTGAATGCCGCACGATCGAGCGGTACACTTCGAACGGCCATCGGCAGCGGACTGCTCACAACTGGGGCTTCGCGCAGCATTCAGGTTCGGCCGAACACCTTTTATGGGGATGTGTCTGCAGATTCGTAATCGGCTAAGTCCCTCGCAGCAGTCGGCCATGCTGCTATCCCTCCACCCACAGTTCAAGGTGGTCGCCCGCGGACGCCGGTACGTGTGGCGAGGGACCCTGCAACCCATGCCAATGAGTGATATCTACAAGGTTTGCATGAGCTTCGAGCTCAGCGAGCCACCACGTGTTGTCGTCGTTGATCCGCCGCTGCGGAAGCGCGGTGGAGAGGCGATCCCGCACCTTTATGCGGATGGACACCTGTGTCTCTACACGCCGGGTGGTTGGAGCAGCCGCGACTATATCGCGAGTACCATCGTGCCGTGGACGGCCACTTGGCTATTCTACTATGAAATGTGGCATGCAACTGGTGAGTGGCTCGGAGAAGGCGAGCACCCGGCGAACAAGTCTAGGCTGGAGAACAACGGCGATGACTAGCCGACCCCGCGGCAAGCGCGCTGGACCTGCAACCCCGTCCACAGTTCGCCAAGTGCGAAACGTCGGCCGCCTCGTTGAGTTGGTTCTCTACGTTCGGGCCGGCGGCAGATGCGAGTTCGACGGCTGCAACCGTTCACTTCTTAGAAACCCGTTGACACTCTCGGTGGGTAACTATGGGGAAAAGGCCCACATCGTCGCATTCTCGCAGGCCGGCCCACGAGGGACCGAAGGAGTGCGGCCAGGAGACATCAACTCCCCGCCGAACTTAATGCTGCTCTGCCCCACGTGCCACAAGGAGATCGACCGACAGCCCGCGAGGTTCCCTCGGGCTGTTCTGGAAGAGTACAAGCAAGAACACGAGAAGCGTATCGAGCTTGTGACCTCATCAAGTCCCAACAGGAGGACCACCATAGTCCAGCTTAAAGCGCGGATCGGAGGGAAACAGGTGGCGATCCCACCACCCGATATCTTCGCGGCGATCTCGCCCTTTTATCCTGAGGACAGCCACGGATTCATCATCGATGTGTCGGAGATTGATGACCGAGCTCCGAACTTCCTGGATGTGGCGAGGAACCGTGTGGACGAGGTACTTCGCCCTTTGCAGGAGCAGCGTTTGCAGGGTCAGCCCGCGCGCCATGTATCGGTCTTCGCCTTCGGACCGATTCCACTTCTTGCCTATCTCGGCTCTCACCTAAGCGACAAGCTGCACGTCGACTTCTACCAATTCCACCGTGACACGAAGGACTGGAGGTGGAAAGAAAACGGGAAGGCCGCCAAGTACACCCTCCGGCTCATACGTCCCGGCACTGACCGGAGTCACGTAGCACTGCTCCTCTCTCTCAGTGGCACCGTCCGCCCGGAAGCGTTTCCTGACTCCATCGACGACACCTTCTTCCTCTATGAGCTCACGCTCGCCAACCAACAGCCAAACCTGATGTTCCTCAAGACGCGAGCAGACCTAACTGCGTTTCGTCTAGCTTACCTAGGAGCCTTCTCCACGTTTGAGCGGGATCATCCACCGCTTGAGGCCGTGCACTTTTTCCCCGCCGTGCCCCTTCCTGTTGCTGTCATGTGTGGCCATGACTTGCTGAACAAGGCCCACCCGGCTCTCCACATTTATGACCTTGACAAGGGAAACGGCGGCTATACTCATCGACTCACGCTTAATGAGCGCTAAGCTTGGTCGCCGAAGGTCCTGCATGCACATCGAAGGACCGGCGCCTGAGGTGCAGTTTGTTGAGGAATCGCGACGCCCAGGCTACGCGGTAGTGGTCGTATTCTGAAGGGCGCCGGACGACGGGAGGCTAGCCCGAATAATTCGTGAATCCTGAAGACTAAAAAGCCTCCGTGTGGTAGAAAGCAGTTACGACGCCGCTTTCAGCCACCCCGGAGGCTTTCACATGAACGGCCAGAGTCTAACACAGTGT
>Ga0187892_10002271_pt1 | contig 39470 bp, 39 predicted proteins | sample MA1701073metaG_FD_139345 | JGI IMG/M metagenome (GOLD analysis project Ga0187892, IMG submission 139345) | Bio-ooze microbial communities from a basaltic lava cave in the Kipuka Kanohina Cave System on the Island of Hawaii, USA - MA170107-3 metaG ... | reverse complement strand
TTTCGTGAGAGACTTCACTTGGTGGCTCCTTTCTTTGGTTTGGCGACCCCCTGCATACCACATGCAGGGGAAAGGAGCCGCCACTCTCACCTCATTCGTTCAACATTCCTTGGGACATCACCCCGTGAGGTCAACAATCGCCTGCGCGGGACCCTTGTAGGGAACGTGCAGCATGCGGGTTCCGCTCAGGAGGAGAAACAGTTCCATTGACAGGTGCGGACCGGATCCCTGGCCGGCGGAACCAAACACGATGTCCCCCGGGCGTGCCTTTGCAAGCACGATTAATCCCTTCACGGACTTGGCAGGCAACGACGGATGCACGACGAGGACCAGGGACTGACTGATCGTTTGAGTGATCGGCGCGAAGTCGCGCAAGGCGTCGTAGGGAACACTCTTATAGATCGAAGGATTGATCGCAAGCGAGGGGCCGCCCGTCAGCAATGTGTAACCGTCGGCACGCGATCTTGCGACGATCTCGCTGCCGATCATGGTGCCTCCGCCGGGCCGGTTTTCGACGACGACCTGCTGGCCGAGGCGCACGGAAAGAGGCTGCGAGATCAAGCGGGCGGCGTAGTCCGAGCCGGCGCCGGGTGAAGTCGGCACAATGATTCGCAGCGGCCGGGTGGGATAGCCCTGTGAGCACACGGGTGCGGGCGCCACTGAAGCAAATGCCGCAGTAAGCAATGCCACGGGACTGAATTGCAGGGAATGCATTGCCTGCTCCTTTGCGTCGTCGTCCTTCCCCGGGCGAGCGTCGATTGCCCGCTCACCGCGCCTAATGAATCGTCATGACTTTTCGCCCGTCGATTCGCGAATCGATGTTGACACCGCAAGGCTGTGGTCGCAATCATCCGCTATTACCTGCTCGTTGAATTCCGGTTAACGGCGTGAAGCTGCGCGACATCGAATATTTCGCCGTGGTCGCCGAGCACGGGCATCTTGGCCGCGCGGCGGAGGCCCTCGGACTGAGCACACCGGCGCTCAGCAAGAGCCTGCGGCGGCTGGAGAAAGCGTCGCAGGCGAAGCTGGTCGCACGGACACCCAAGGGCGTCGAGCTCACCGCGGAGGGCAACGTGCTTCTGTCTTACGTGCGCCCGCTTCGGCTGTCGCTCCAGGACGTTGCCCGGGAAATCACAGACCTGGGTCAAGGACGCTCCGGGAATCTTCGTCTCGGCTCCTTCCCGGGCCCTGCTGACTACCTGCTCCCGGCTGCCTGCGGTGCCTTTTCGGCCGACGCGCCGAAAGTAACGGTGACGATCACCGTCGCGAACAATTCCGCGCTTGTGTGGGCATTACGCAACGGAGATCTGGATCTGATCCTTATCAACATGGTTCCGCCACCCGACGAGAACATTGTCGCGGAGCAACTGTTCGACGAGGAGTTGGTCGTGTACGGCTCCGTCAATCATCGTCTGGCGAGGCGCGAGCGCGTGGAAATCGCCGATCTCGCGCAGGAACGGTGGGCGTTTTCCGCGCTCGATGCCGTGCCTACCAAGTGGGTGTACCACGTGTTTGAAAACAACGGCCTGGCCCCTCCGCGCGCCGCGTTGGTGAGCCGCCTCATGCCGATCAGGCTACAGGCCATTGCCGCTTCCGACCTGCTGGGTTTTTCTCCGAGGCGGAGCCTGCGCCAGGTCGTGCCACCCCTCCGCTTGACGGAGATTCCAGTGAAGGGCTTGATGTTGACCCGCCGCGTCGGATTGGGCTATCGAAGGAACGCCTGCCTTTCTCCCGCCGCCCGACGGTTTATCGAAATACTGAAATCGACGGCGAAGGAAATCACCTCAGGGAAGTAAGATGTGGCGCGTCGCGATATGCCACGATTGCACGCTTTTTCCAATTGCTCCGCGGGCGGGTTCCCAGTAAAGTGTCGCCATGCTGGATTGGTCCACCTGTCTGGCCGTCGAGCGCGACCCGCAAAAGCTCAGTGGGGCGTGGGCATTTCGCGGCACCCGCATCCCGGTGAGCGCCTTGTTCGAGAATCTCGAGGGCGGCGCTACGGTCGATCAATTCCTGGAATGGTTTCCCGGCGTCACTCGCGAACAGGTTGACACCGTCCTCGAGCACGCGGCACGAAGCGTTCAATCCGCCTGAGTTGCGGTCGGAATGCGGATCCTGTTCGACCAAGGCGTTCCTCTCCCTCTCAGGCAGCACCTCTCTGGACATCAAGTCGAAACCGTCTTCGAGCTCGGCTGGTCACGTTTGACCAACGGCGAACTTTTCGCGGCAGCCGAAGGCCGGTTTGATGTTCTTGTGACCACCGACAAGAATCTGCGCCATCAGCAGTCCTTGTCCGGCCGGAAGCTTGCCGTTCTGGTGCTGCCCACGACGAGCTGGCCGCAATTGCGCGTACGCGTGCCGGAGATCGAGTCGGCCTTGGCTTCCGTTAAACCCGGCGAGTATCTGGAACTCACCCTCTAGGATCCGTGAACACCACATGAGTGAAGGACCTGTCTCCAAGGAAAAACTGCAAGAACTGATCTCCCGCGGGCAGTTCAACAAATGGCTCAACTTCACCGTGCTGAAGGCGGGTGAAGATGGCGTCGAGATCAAGGCGACGTGGCGCGAGGAATGGGTGGTGAATCCCGAGCGCCGCTACACGCACGGCGGCATTCTCGCTGCGATCATCGACGTTGCCGCCGACTACGCCATCGCCGCGCAGCTCGGCCGGCCGGTGCCGACCATCGACCTGCGCGTGGATTATCACAAGGCGGCAATGCCCGGCGATCTCACGGCGAAGGCGCGCGTCGTGCGCATGGGGAGCCAGTACTCCACCGCCGAGGCCTCGCTCTACGACAAGGAAGGCGCGCTGGTGGCGAGCGGGCGCGGCACCTATTTCACCGCTCCGCCTAAATAACGGAGAGAAGAGAGGCGAGAGGAGAGAGGAGTCAATGCAGACCCGAGTAGCCTTGCCTTGACGCCTTTCTCCTCTCGCCTCTCTTCTCTCCTTTCTCCTATCTCCTCTCGTTTTTCCAGCCTGCAGTGTAGGATACGGTCATGAGCGTCACTGGAAAGGCATCCCGAGCGCGCAAGAAGCGCCTGATCGTGGCGATGACCGGCGCGACCGGCTCGATTTACGGCGTGCGCATCCTCGAGACGCTGCGCGCGATCGGCGGCTGGGAGACGCACCTGATCGTGTCCGACGCCGGCGCGTTGAACGCATGGTACGACCAGAAGCTAACGCGCAAGGACCTCGCGAAGCTCGCCGACGTAGTGCATAACGTCCGGGACGTCGCGGCCTCGATCTCCAGCGGGTCCTTCATCACTCACGGCATGGTGATCGCGCCGTGCTCGATGAAGACGCTCGCCGCAGTGGCGCTCGGCTTCTCCGACAATCTCGTCTCGCGCGCGGCGGACGTCATCCTCAAGGAGCGGCGGCGCCTCGTGCTGATCGTGCGCGAAGCACCCCTCAACCTCGCGCACCTGCGCAACATGGTGCAGGTGACGGAGATGGGCGGCATCGTCTTTCCCCCGGTGCCTGCCTTTTACAGCCACGCCAAGAGCGTGGACGACCTCGTGAACCACACGGTCGGGCGCGTACTGGATCTTTTCGGCGTCGAGCACAACCGCATCAAGCGCTGGCAGGGCATGAAGAGTGCGCCGGAGCAATCGCAATGAAACTGGAGAAACCCGACGTCCGCCACGAGAACTTCCGGCAGTTCCTCGACCGGCTGCGCGCCGAGAAGGAGCTGACGGACATCCGCCAGCCGGTGGATATCCGCCATATCGCCACCCTGGTGGACCAGGCGGAAACGGCGCTCCTCTTTCACAACGTCCTCGGCTACGACATGCCGGTCGTCTCCGGCATCATCCGCTCGCGCAACCGCGCCATCCTGTCGATGGGCTGCGCGAGCTACCCGGAGATCGAGCACCGCCTGCAGCAGGGCATCGACCATCCCATAAAGCCCAAGACCGTCGAGACCGCGCGCCACAAGGAGGTCGTCGAGGCGGATGGCAAGGTAGACCTCTTCCGCCTGCCGATCCCCATGTCCTCTATCTACGACGGCGGCCCGATGATCACGGCCGGCGTGGTGATCGCGAAAGACGCTGAATACGGCATCAACTCCGGCATGTACCGCTTCATGGTCAAGGAGCGGAATCTGACCGGGATCGACATCGTCACGCCGAACAACATGCGGCTCTTCGCGCAGCGGGCCTACGAGGCCGGGCGCCCCTGCCCGATCTCGATCTCGATCGGCACCCACCCGTTCGAGATCATGGGCTCGGGCTTCCGCGCGCCACTCGGCGTGGACGAAATGGCCATTGCGGGCGGCATCCGCGGCGCGCCGGTGGAGCTCGCCATGTGCGAGACGATCGACATGCCGTGCCTCGCCGACGCCGAGATCGTACTGGAAGCCGAGATCCTGCCGACCGGGTGGACGCACCCCGAGGGCCGCTTCGGCGAATTCACGCGATTGATGGGGGGGCTGCACTGGAACCCGCTGGTGAAAGTGAAGGCGATCACGCGGCGGAAGGACGCGATCTACTACGCGCTGCACATGCCGTGGGAAAACACCTGGCTCGCGGCGCCTACCCGCTATACCGCGATCCGGCGCGCGCTGAAGAACGCCGGCGTGCAGGTGAAGGACATCAACGTGACGCTCGGCGGCTGCGGCTTCTGGCACGCCATCGTCTCGATCAAAAAGCAGGCAGGCGAAGGCAAGAATGCCCTGCTCGCGGCCCTCACCGCGCAGGACATCAAGCACGTGGTGGTGGTGGACGACGACATCGACATCTTCGACGCGACCGACGTCGAGTGGGCGATCGCGACGCGCGTGCAAGGAGACAAGGACGTCATCATCATTCCAGGCGCGCGCGCGAAACCGCTCGACCCGAGCCTCGCGGTCACGCCGCCGGGGGTAGTGCCGACCGGGGCCAAGGTGGGCATCGACGCCACCATTGGCGAAGGCATCCCGCGCGAGCGCTTCGAGCGCATTGCCTACGCCTACGCGGATCGAGCGAAGATCGCCGACTACGTCAAAGGCAAGGCCGACGCCGCACCGAAATCCGCCGGCCACGACGACCGGGTCGCGGCGCAGCTCGCAGCCAGGATCCTCGAGCTGATCGAGGCCGAGCCGAAGTACTACCAGGAAATCGCCGAGCAATTCGCCGACCACGAGTTTCAGGCGGTGACGCGCGCGATGGGGCGGCTGCACGCGGAGGAGAAGCTGTGGCAGGACGCGCGCGGCCGCATGTGCGTGCGCGGCTCTGCATTCGCGGCCAGGCCTCCCGCAGCCGGCGCCGAATGACGCGTGACGAGTAACGGCGTCATCCCCCGGCCGCAGTCGCCTTCCGGCCGCTAGCCATGCCGCGACACGACATCCTGCACCTGCACCTCGAAAGCTTCCGCAGGCGTCCCGCCATCTTTCACGTCACGGAGGAGCGCTGGAGCGCCGCCGCCAGCCGTCACCGGGCGCTCGCGAAGCGGCTGCGCGTCACCATCGGCTGGGACGGCGACATCATCGACGAAGCGCTCAAGACTGCCGACGTGATGATCAACTCGAACCCGCCCAGGGAAGAGTTGCGCAGGCACGCGCCGCGATTGAAGTGGATCCAGACCACCGGCGCAGGCATTGACGGACTGCTGCCGCTCGACTGGCTGCCCGCCGATATCGCGCTCACCAACAACCGCTGGGCGCACGGGCCCAAGGCGGAGGACTCGTGCGCGATGGCGATCTCGCTGCTCAACGCGCGGCTGCCGCAGATGGTGGCTGCCCAGCGCAAGCATGCCTGGCAGCCAATCTATACCACACCGGTCGCGGGCAAGACGGCCGTCGTCATCGGCTTCGGCGATCTCGGGCAGGCCGCGGGCCGGGCCGCGAAGAAGCTCGGCGCGCGAGTGATCGCCGTCACCCGCAGCGGCAAGGCTGCGCGCCCGGCGGACATGGCCTGCCCGGTGCGGCGGATCGACCGCGTATTGCTCCAGGCCGATTTCGTGATCGTCACGGCGCCGCTCACGCCCGGGACGCGGAATCTGCTCGACCGCAGGCGCCTCGACCTGCTGAAGCCCGAAGCCGGCCTCATCAACATCGGCCGCTCGCCCGTCGTCGACTACGACGCGCTGCGCGAGAAGCTCACCGAGGGCACGCTCGCCGGCGCCGTGCTCGACGTGTTCCAGCCGGAGCCGCTTCCCGCCGACTCGCCGCTGTGGGACACCCCCAATCTCGTCCTCACGCCCCACGTGAGCTGCGACGACCCGCGCTACATCGACCGGCTGCTCGATTTCTGGTTCGAGAACCTGGCGCGCTTCCGCGCCGGCAAGCGGCTGAAGAACCTCATCGATCGCAGGCTCGGCTACTGAGATCCGCCATGAGCAGGCCGAAGGTGAGAATGCCGCGGCGCGGCCGCGCGCCGCGCAAGCTGCTGTGCCTCGAGACTTACTGGAGCGACCACGGCGCGCGCGCGTTCAGCAGCGAATCCGTGCAGCCCTTCTTCCAGGGGCTGGCCGCGCAGCTCGATCCCCCGCTGCGTATCGCGCACCGCTTCGTGGAATCGCCGGCCCAGTTTCTCGCCTACACGCGCCGCCGCGGCGGGCTGCTGTGGCGCGACCCCGAGATATTCGACGCCCCCGTGTACTATCTGTCCTTTCACGGCTCGCCCGGCACGGTCCGCACCGCGCTCGCGCGGCTGGGGCCGGCGCGCCTGTGCAAGGCATTCGAGGGATGGGGGCGCGCCTACGATAATCTCGTCTACTTCGCCGCCTGCAGCGTTCTGGCGGGTTCCGCCGGCAGGAGATTTGCGGAACAGTTCCTCGAGCGCTCAGGCTGCCGGGCGGTCGTGGGCTATACGGCCGACGTGGACTGGATCGAGAGCATGCTCACGGACCTCCTCTTCCTGCAGCGCTTCTACGGCGACGCCGCCCCGTGGCGGAACCTGCGGGCGATCCACGAATCGGTGCTCACGGACTTCGCGCCCGCGCACCGGCTCGGCTTCACGCTCTATACCCGCGACTGACGCGGTATCCGGCGCGAGATGCCTGCCGGCCCCGGGGTCACTGCTCCCTAGTCGATCGTGGCACCCGAAAGCTTCACCAGCCTCTCGTACTTGACGTAGTCGGACTTGAGCCGCGCGGCGAACTGCTCGGGAGTCATCGGCAGGGGATCGAGCGTCTGTGCGCTCAACTTCGACGCCACGCCCGGATCGGCAAGGGCCTTCCTCAACTCTTCGTTGAGCTTGTCCACGATCGGCTTCGGCGTGCCCTTGGGCACGAAGCTGCCCACCCAGGCCGTGAACTCGTAGCCGGGCACGGCCTCTGCAATGGCCGGCACATCCGGGAACTGCGCCGTGCGCTTGTCCGAGGTCACGCCCAGCGCGCGAATGCGCTTGGCGTTGAGGTTGGGCACGAGCGAGGCGATGGTGCCAACGGTCGTCTGAACCTCCCCGGATGCGAGAGCGATGTTGAGCGGGCCGCCGCCCTTGTACGGCACGTGCGTCATCTTGGTCCCGGTCGCGTTCTCGAGCAGAACCATGGCGAGATGCACGTAGGTACCGCTGCCCGCAGAGCCGTAGATGATGTCGCCCGGGCGCTTCTTCGCTAGCGCGACCAACTCCTTGGTCGTTTTCACCGGCAGCGACGGGTGCGCCACCAGCATGCCCACTTGCCGGGCGAGCGTGGTGACGCCGATGAAGTCCCCGAGCGTGTCGTAGGGCAGCTTCTTGTAAAGGTGTGCGTTGGCGATGTGCGTCGTCGACTGCACCATCAGGGTATAGCCGTCCGCCGGGCTGGTGGCGACCACGGCCGCGCCGATGGTTCCCGCCGCGCCGCCGCGATTGTCGATGACGAACTGTTGGCCCATCAGCTCATTCATCTTGGCGAACACGATCCGCGCCGTGACGTCGTTGGAGCCCCCGGGCGGGAAAACCACGATGACGCGCACGGGCTTCGCCGGATAGGCCTGCGCGAACGCCAGCAGCGGCGCGAACAACACAGCGAGAACGACCGGAACTGCAGCACTGAGATACCGCTTCATGGAATCCTCCTTCGTTCTATGTAGCGCCGGGAGCGGATTATGCCGGCAAAACCTCCGGCGCGATACAATTCCACCACACATCGGATGCCGGTGTCGAGCCGGGGTCCCTCCGGACCTCCGCATCGGGAGAACTCATGGCACTGCCCCTCGACGGCGTCAAGGTCCTGGATTTCACCGCGGTCATGGCGGGCCCGTACTGCACGCTGATGCTCGCCGACATGGGGGCGGAAGTCATCAAGATCGAAACCTTTCCCGAGGGCGACGCCTCGCGGCACTTCGACCCCAAGGTGAACGGCGAGAGCTACTGCTTCGCGGTGCTGAACCGCAACAAGAAGAGCCTGGCCCTCAACCTCAAGGACGCGCGCGGCAAGGACGTCTTCATGAAGCTCGCGCGCGACGCCGACATCCTGGTCGAGAATTATCGACCCGGCGTCACCCGCAATCTCGGCATCGACTACCCGGCGATCCAGGCGGTCAATCCGGACATCATTTACGCCTCTATCTCCGGCTTCGGCCAGACCGGCCCCTACAGCGGCAAGGGAGGCTTCGACATCATTGCCCAGGGCATGAGCGGCATCATGACGATGACCGGCGAGCCGGGCGGGCGGCCCGCAAAGGTCGGCATCGCGATGAACGACATTGCCGCGGGCGCGACCGCGCTCTACTCCATCCTCGGCGCCTATATCAGGCGGCTGAAGACCGGCGAAGGCGTCTACCTCGAGACCTCGCTCCTGGAAGCCGGAATGGCGTGGACGTTCTGGGAGTTCGGCGCCTGGTTCGGCGGCGGCGAGATTCCGATCGCGACCGGCACGCGCCACCGCCGTTCCACGCCGTACCAGGCCTACCGCACGCAGGACGCCTACGTCACCGTCGGCGCCAACAGCGAGAAATTATGGACGGCGTTCTGCACCGACGTGCTGGGGCGCCCGCAACTGATGAAAGACGCGCGCTTCAAGGCGCGCGCCGCGCGCCTGAAGAACATCGATGCGCTCCAGGACGAGATCGAGAAGGTGTTCGCCACGCAGCCGACCGCGCACTGGGTGAAGAAGCTCGACGCTGCGGGCGTGCCGGGCGGGCCGGTTTTCAACTACGTGCAGGCGTTCGAGAACGAGCACGCGAAGGCGCGCGGCATGGTGGCCGAGATCGACCACCCGCGGATCGGGCGCATGAAGATCATCGGCAACCCCGTCAAGGCGAGCGTGGAGCTCGCGCGCTCGCGCACGCCGGCGCCATGGCTCGGCCAGCACAGCGCCGAAGTGCTGAAGGGCCTCGGCTACGGCGCCGGGGAGCTCGCCGCGCTCTTCGCGGACGGCGTCACCTACGACCAGTACCGCGAAAAGGCAACTGCGTAATGTGCAGAGCCCTCGCCTACCTCGGGCAGCCGGGTCAGGACCTCCACTGAGCCGCTAGTCGTCGACCGAGGCCTTCTCCAGCAGCCCCTGGAGCTCGCACTTCGAGTTGGCGCGCCGGATCGTGATGAAGCCGTTGATCTTGCCCCCCATTCCGCAGTAGCGCATGCGGTCAATATCGCTGAACGTGAAGTCGTAGCGGCCGTACCCGTGATCGATCCAGAAAAACCCCATCTCCTCCTTCAGCAGGACGGCCGTAAGCGGTCCGTGGTCCGACCATCGGCTGTACGCGTCGCCCCGCGCGATATCCATCGAGCAGGTGCGCGGCTTCCACTTGCTGTAATAGGCGAAGCGGTTGACCCGGCCGTTCACTACCTCGACGGCGATGCGCGCGTGGCTGTCCTCCGTGCCGAGCATGCATGCGAGCTTCTCGACTTTCCGCGCGGCGGGTTTCGCGGCCGGCTTTTCCGCCGCCGCCGCTTGCGCCGCTGCCAGCGCGAGCGAAACCACGCAGCAGGCCGCGATCGCCGATTCCCTGGTCCGTCTCATCGCCCGGTCCCCTCGTTTATCATTAGAACATGAATCGCGTGGCCGCAGATGCACGAGGCGCGCGTCATCCCGACGTCATCGACCTCGAAGCCTACCTTCGACGCATCGGCTATACCGGCGGGCGGCAACCGGTCCCTGCGGTGCTGGAAGCGATCCATCTTGCGCACGCGACGCACATCCCGTTCGAGAACCTCGACATCCTGCTCGGGCGCCCGATAGCGCTCGATCCCGCCAGCCTGCAGGCCAAGCTCGTGACGGCCGGACGCGGGGGATACTGCTTCGAGCAGAACCTCCTGTTTTCCGCCATGCTGCAGCGCCTGGGGTTCACGGTGACCCATCTCGCCGCGCGGGTGACCTACCCGAGCGGGCGCAGGCTCCCGCGCACCCACATCCTGCTGCGGGTCGATGTGGCCGGTGCCACCTGGCTCGCGGACGTCGGCTTCGGCCTCGAAGGGCTGCTGCTGCCGGTGCCGTTCGTCAGCGGGCGCGAAGCGCGCCAGTTCGGCTGGACCTACCGCGTGGTCGAAGCAAGCGGAGAATGGACGCTGCAGTCGCTGCGGGACAGCGCCTGGACCGACCTTTACGCGTTCTCGCTCGAGCCCCAGCTCCCGGTCGATTTCGAGCCCGCGAACCATTACACCTCGACGCACCCCGATTCGAGGTTCGTGCGGACGCTTACCGTGCAGCTGCCGACACCCGAGGTGCGCTACCGGCTCCGCAACCGGGAGCTCGTCCTCGACCGCGGCAGGACCGTCACGCGCCGCGAGCTTGCGGACGATGACGAGCTTCTGTCCGTCCTGGCGGAAGTGTTCGGGCTGCGCTTTCCCGCCGGCACCCGATTCAGCTACCGGGAAGACGCATAGAACGTATACTGGCGGCAATCGAAGCAACGGGAGGAGCCGATGAGAAGCACCCGATTCATCGAATGGCTCGCGCTCGCAGTGACGGTCATGTGGCCGGCGAGCGCGTCGCCCCAGGCGTATCCGAGCAAGCCGATTCGGATCATCGTCCCGTTCCCCGCCGGCGGGGGCGTCGACTACATCGGGCGCATCGTCGGCAAGGGGCTGTCCGAGCGCTTCGGGCAGCAAGTGGTGATCGACAACCGGCCGGGAGCCAACGCCATACTCGGACTGGAAGCGCTGAAAGCCTCGCCCCCGGACGGCTACACGCTCGCTGCAGCATCGGCCGGCCCGCTCGCAGTGAACCCCTTCATCTACAAGAAGCTGCCGCACGACACCCTGAAGGACTTCACGCAGATCGCCAACATGGTGAACTATCCCCTGCTGCTGGTCTCCCACCCGTCGCTGCCGGTGAGGAACGTGAAAGAGCTGATCGCGCTCGCCCGCGCCCGGCCCGGGGAGGTCTCCTACGCATCGCCAGGGGCCGGCAATTCCTCGCACCTCGCCGGCGAGCTGTTCAACGCGATGGCGAAGGCGAACATATTGCACATTCCGTACAAGGGAATGGCGCCCGCGGTCGTGTCCGTGGTGTCCGGCGAGGGCCAGATCCTCTACGCCAGCATCCCGCCGATACTGGGGCACGTGCGGGCCGGGCGCGTCCGCGCGCTGGGGGTGGGCAACGCCAAGCGCGTTCCGTCCCTGCCCGAATTCCCGACCATAGCGGAAGCCGGCCTGCCCGGCTACGAGGCCTATGCGTGGGCCGGCATGATCGGTCCGGCCAACCTGCCGCGCGACGTCGTCGCGCGTCTGAACAGGGAAATCGTCGCGACACTCAACCAGAAGGACGTCATCGACCGGATGCTGGCGGACGGCACCGTCCCGACCCCCTCGAGCCCCGAGGAGTTCACCGCGTACCTGAAGGCTGAGCTGAAGAAGTGGGGCGCAGTGGTGAAGCTGGCCGGAATCAAGCCGGAGTGACGACGCGCTCCTCCAAGTCGGAGTGACGTGCCGCCGCGCGGCGCAGCGTCATCTTCATGCCGTAGCGCGGATACATGGTGGTTCCCGGCGCCGGCTCGATTTTCTGCCCCGGCACGAGGTCGAGCACGTAGCGCTGCGCGATCTGCGCGAGGATCATCTTGAGCTCCACGATCGCCTGCGTGCCGCCGATGCAGTTGCGGTGGCCGGCGGCGAACGGAATGTACGCAAACCGCGACCTGGCCTCGCATTGCTCGCGCGTGAAGCGCTCCGGATCGAATCGCTCGGGGTCCGGCCAGTATTTCGGCAGCCGATGGGTCGCATAGAGCGAGATATAGATCGTCGTCCCGGCGGGTACCCGATAGCCCCCCACCGTGTTGTCGGCGAGCGCTACCCGCGAGATGGCGTGGATCGGCGAGTACACGCGCAGCGCTTCCTGCACGACCTGCTCGGTGTATTCGAGCCGGTCCAGGTCCTCGGCCGCCGGCATGCGGCCTCCCAGCACGGCGTCGATCTCGCGCTGGAAGCGCTGCCGGACATCGGCGTGCCGGGCGAGAAAATAATGGATCCAGCACAGGGCGGTCGCCGACGTCTCGTGGCCCGCGAAAAAGAGGGTGAACAGCTGATCGCGCAATTCCCGCTCGCTGAACGGCTGGCCATCCCGGCGCCCCGCGTTCACCAGTTGGGACAGGACGCCGCAGTCCTCGAAACCCGACTTGCGACGCTCCGCGATGAAGCCGTAGAGGCAGTCGTCGAGTTCGGCGAGCGTTTCATGGAAGCGCTTCAGTTGCGACTTCGGCCTGGGCTTCAAAAGATCGAGCACGCTGCGCGGGGCCACCGGCCATAGCTTCTTGAGGGCGGCGGCGGTATCGCAGAAACGCGTGGCGATGTCCGCGAAGCCCGGTCCCAGGCTGTAGTACCCGGCAAGCAGCTGGGCGAGCCGGGCGAATTCGGGCTCGACGTCGACGACGGCGCCGCTGTCAACCGCCGTCTCCCAGCGATCCAGATACTTCTCCGTGACCTCGCGCATCCAGCCCACCTGGGCATTGATGTACCCCGGGTTGAATGCGGGCTGGGTGATCTGGCGCAGGTAGCGCCATTCATCGCCCTCGCTCAGGAGCAGCCCCTGTCCGACCAGGGCCTGGGCGTGGTGATAGCGGATGTTCTTCCGGTAGATCTGCCGGTGCGTAATGAATATTTCGCGTAGCAGCTCCGGGTCGGAGACGAGGTAGAAGACGTTTCCCCGAATCGGGACGCGCGCGATGCCGCCGTAGTCGTGGGCGACCTTGGCCAGAAAGGCCATCGGGTTGCGCAGGAACGGCAGCAGGCAGCCGATGAACGGGAGGCCCCGCGGGCCGGGCGGGTTTCCCGGAATCGGATCGAGCCGGGCTTCCGGATCCGTCGAGGCCGAAGAGATGGGTCGCGACTTCACTTGCCGCGCAGCGTAATCGAATCGCCGGAACGCGGCAAGGTTGCGGTGACCCGGCAGAGCTAGTACGGCAGACCGACGTAGTTCTCGGCGAGTGCCATCTGCGCCGCGCGCGACCTCCCCAGGTAATCGAGCTCGGCCTGCTGCATCTTCCACAGGAACTCGCCTTCCTCGGGGAAGCGGTGCAGCAGCCGTGTCAGCCACCACGAGAAGCGCTCGGCGTTCCAGATGCGCGCGAGCGCGCGCATCGAATAGGCGTCGAGCTCGTCCTGCCGTCCGGAGCGGTACCAGTGGATCAATCCCTCCGACAGGTAGTGCACGTCGCTCGCGGCGAGGTTGAGTCCCTTGGCGCCGGTCGGGGGCACGATGTGCGCCGCGTCGCCGGCGAGGAACAGCCGCCCGAAGCGCATCGGCTCCGCGACGAAGCTGCGGAGCGGCGCGATGCTCTTCTCGATGGAGGGGCCGGTCACGATCCTCGCCGCGGCGTCCGGGTCGATGCGGCGGCGCAGCTCGCCCCAGAACCGCTCATCGGGCCAGTCCTCCACCCGGTCGGTGAGCGGCACCTGGACGTAGCAGCGGCTCCGCGTCGTGCTGCGCATGCTGCACAGCGCGAAGCCGCGCTCGTGGCTTGCATAGAAGAGCTCCCGATCCACCGGCGGCGTGTCCGAGAGGACTCCCAGCCAGCCGAACGGGTACTCGCGCTCGTAGGTGCGGATCGCGGCGCCGGGCACGCTCGCGCGGCACACGCCATGGTAGCCATCGCAGCCGGCGATGAATTCGCATTCGAGCTCGTGCTGCCTGCCGTCATTGACCCAGCGCACCGTCGGCCGCGAACCATCGAACCCGTGCACGCTCACGTCCTCGGCCTCGTAGATCGTTTTCGCGCCCGCCGCGGCGCGCGCTTCCATCAGGTCGCGCGTGATCTCGGTCTGGCCATAGACGTACATGCTCCTGCCGGTGAGCGCGCGCAGGTCGATGCTGAGGCGCGCGCCGCCGAAAGCGATGCCGACGCCGGGGTGCGGCAGCGCCTCGGCGCGAAGGCGCGCTCCGACGCCGGCTCGCGCGAGCAGCTCCACCGTGCCCTCCTCGATCACGCCGGCGCGGATGCGCCCGAGCACGTACTCCGCCGAGCGCTGCTCGAGGATCACTGCGTCGATGCCGGCGCGGTGCAGGAGCTGGCCGAGAAGCAGCCCCGCGGGGCCGGCGCCGATGACCGCGACCTGGACGCGCATCGCGGATTCAGACGGACGCGGCCACGGCGTCACCCATCGCGACAGTGCTCGCCTTCCCGCCCAGGTCTGCGGTGAGATGCCGCGCTTCGGCGATGACCTCGTCCATCGCGGCGTCGATGAGCCTCGCCGCCTGCGTCGCCTTCGGCTCGTTGCGCGTGCGGCCGAGCCATTCCAGGAGCATCTTTCCGGACATGATCAGGGCATAGGGGTTCGCGACGTTCCGCCCCGCGATGTCGGGCGCCGAGCCGTGCGTCGCCTGCGACATCGCGAGACGCTCGCCGACGCAGAGCCCCGGGGCAAGCCCCAGGCCGCCGACGACGCCCGCTCCCTCATCGGTCAGGATGTCGCCGAACTGGTTGGTGGTGACCACCACGTCGAACTGCTGCGGATTCATGACGAGCTTCATCGCGAAGCCGTCCACCAGGACTTCGTTGAGCTTCACGTCCGGGTACTCCTTCGCGAGCTTGCGGCACTCCTCGGCGAACATGCCGCAGGCAAGCCGGTAGACCGGTTCCTTGTGCACCGACGTGACCGTCTTGCGCGGGCGCGTGCGCGCGATCTCGAACGCTTCTTTCGCGACGCGGCGCGAGCCTTTGCGCGTGATCACGCGCGAGGCGATGGTGACCTCGTCGTTGGGCCGGAATTCGCCGGCGCCGGCAACGACCGTGTCGGAGGACTGCATGCCTTCCGTGACCTCGCGCAGGAACACGATGTCCACGTTTTTGTGGACGGACTGGATGTTGGGATAGGACTTGACCAGCTTGATGCTCGCGTAGAGGTCGAGCCGCTTCCGAAGCGGCGGCATGATCCAGGTCGGATCGTTGCGGGGATAGGCCGCGTGTCCGATCGGTCCGCACAGGAAACCGTCGGTCTTCTCCAGCGCCTCTACCGTCACCTGGGGCATGGTGTGCCCGTGCAGCTCGTGGCCGCGCTTGCCGATGGGAAGCTCCTGCCATTGGATCCCGAGCCCGGTCTTCGCCGCGGCCGCTTTCATCACCTTGACGGCCTCGGGGACGACCTCCAGCCCGATGTCGTCACCCAGCAGCACTCCAATCTTCAACATGCCAGCTCACCCTTCTACCTTCATCCCTGGCGCGGCGACGATCACACCGCTGCCGCAACCGCGTCGCCCATTTCCCTCGTCGATGCTTTGCCGCCCAGATCTGCCGTGAGGTGCTTCGCATCCGCGATCACCCTGTCCATCGCGGCGTCGATCCGTTCTGCCGCCTCGGTCGCCCTGGGCTCGTTGCGCTTCCTGCCGAGCCACTCGATCAGCATCTTCCCCGACATGATCATGGCGTAGGGGTTGGCGATATTGCGGCCGGCGATATCGGGCGCCGAGCCGTGCGTCGCCTGCGCCATCGCCTGCTTCTCGCCGGCGCAGATGCCCGGCGCGAGCCCGAGCCCCCCGACCAGCCCCGCGCCCTCGTCGGTGATCATGTCTCCGAACTGGTTGGAGGTAACCACGACGTCGTACTGCTGGGGGTTCATCACCAGCTTCATGCACATGGTGTCCACCATGGTTTCCTCGAACTTCACGTCGGGAAACTCCTTCGCCACCTTGCGCGCCTCCTCGGCGAACATGCCGCAGCAGATGCGATACACCGGCTCCTTGTGCACGGCATTCACCTTGCGGCGGGGACGGGTACGCGCGATCTCGAACGCTTCCCGCACCACGCGGTTCGCCCCCTTGCGCGTGATGACGCGCATGCCGATGGAGATCTCGTCGTTCGGGCGAAATTCCCCGCTGCCCGCCATGACCACGCTGGAGGACATCATGCCTTCGTTCACCTCGCGCAGAAACACGATGTCCACGTCCTTGTGGATCGATCTGATATTGGGATAGGACTTCACCGGCTTGATGCTGGCGAAGAGCTGGAAGCGCTTCCTCACCGGCGGCATCACCCAGGTGGGATCATTGCGCGGATAGGCGCTGTGCCCGATCGGCCCCATGATCCAGCCGTCGCAATGCTCGAGCGCCTGCGCGGTCACCGGCGGGAGCGTGTTGCCGTGCAGCTCGTGGCCGCGCTTGCCGATCGGGAGCTCCTGCCACTCAATCGCCAGCCCGGTCTTTGCCGCCGCCGCCTTCATCACCTTGACGGCCTCGGGTACGACCTCGAGCCCGATGTCGTCACCCAGCAGGATTCCGATCTTCAGCACTTGCCCTCCATGTCAAGACGCATACCGCGGGTGCGGCCGGCTGTCACGAAGCCGCGCGCCTTGCGCCCTTCCGGCCCGGGACCGAAGCGCGCGCGACTTCGCCCGCGTCCTTGAGCTTGCCGACGTCCCAGCACAGCCGGATGAGATCGTCGGCTTCGGGCTTCGACAGGATGCCGTTCGCCAGCCCGCGAAACTTGGCCTCGAGGTCGGAGTCGCTCATCGGCCGGTCGAGGCTGCCCACCGCATGCTCGACATAGCGCTCGAGCGTCTTGCCGTTCTTGAGCCTGATCGTCACGTGCACCTGGTCCTCGTGCACGCATTTCTCCGCGGCTGCGGTGACCCTGCCGCGCAGCGCCGCCACCCTGGGGTCGCGCACCGCCTCGTCGCTGTACTGCGCCTCCCCCGCCGCGCCGTGGATGATCGCCACCGCGCACGAGTGGTAGACGCTGAATTTCCCCTCGAGTCCGGCCTGCGGCGTCCGCTTCCCGGTCAGCTCGAGCACCAGGGGGTGCACCTTCAGCGCGATGCTCTCGATGTCCTCGGCCTTGAGCGTGTGCTCATTTCTCAATTGGATGCAGCCGTCGATCGCGGGGTGCTCCACGATGCCGCAGGCGAACGGCTTGTAGGTGTTGAGCGAGATCTCCCAGGTCGCTCCGAGCTTCTCGGTGATCTCGGCGAAATTGCGCCCGGTGGCAAGCACATTGGCGAAGGCGCGCCGCCCCTCGATGCCTTCCTCGGCGCTGGTGAAATTCTTCGACGCGAGCAGCGCCGCCAGCAGGCCGTTGCGCGCGGCGTTTCCCGGGTGCATCGGCTTCACCATGGTGCCGAACATCTCGCGCAGGCCCGAGGACTGGGTGGCGGCGATGCCGAGCGCCCACACCATCTGCTGCTCGTTCAATCCGAGCAGCCGGCCCGCAGCGGCCGCGGCGCCGAACACGCCCGCCGTTGCCGTGATATGCCAGCCTACGTCGTAATGTGACGGATAGACGGCGTTGCCGATGCGGCACTCGGCTTCCACGCCAAGGATGAAGGCGTGCAGGAACTCATCGCCCGTCACGGGCCGCCGCTCGGCGAGCGCGAGTATCGCCGAGGCGACCGGCCCGCTCGGGTGGATGACGGTCTTCAGATGCGTGTCGTCGAAGTCGAAGGTGTGCGAGGTCGTGCCGTTCATGAGCGCCGCCAGCATGATGTCAAGCCGGTCGCCCCGCCCGAGCACAGTGGCCTCGCGCGGGCCGGAGAATTCGTTGAGCGCCGCGAGCGCGCGCTCCACCGTCTCGTGGCGCGATGCGCCGACTGCGCAGCCGGCCCAGTTGAGGAACGACCGCGCCGCCTCGTGCCGCACCTTGGCCGGGATGTCGCCGTAATGATGCCCGACGATGAATTTCGCAAGCGTTCTGGTCACTTCCATGATTCTTCACCCATCACTCATCACCTGCTACCGAAGGTAGCGCTTCTCCCACTCTTCTACCTCACCGAGCCCGAGCGCGTCGTTGTACTCGCGCAGGCCCAGCATCCGGCCGCGCAGCGCCCGGGTATTGCCGTCCTTCTTCAGGACCGCGAGCGCCTCGCGGATCGCGAAGCCCGCAGCGGCGCGCTCGATCCCGGGGTAGATCGCGACGCGCAGCCCGAGCCGGCCGATCGCGTCCGGGTCGAGCTCATCGAGCCTGCCGCCCGCGCCCATGTTGACGAGGCACGGTGCATCCACCTCCGAGGTCACGCGCTTGAGTTCCTCCAGTATCGCCGGGCCGCTCTTCATCTCGACGAAGATCACGTCGGCGCCCGCCTTGCGAAACGCCTTCGCGCGCCTGATCGCTTCATCGAGCCCGTGCCCCTCGGCGGCGTCGGTGCGCGCGATGAGGATGAAATCAGGATCGCGGCGGGCGGCGATAGCGGCCTCGATCTTGCCCGCGGCCTCGGCCAGCTCGATGACCGGCCGCGCTCCCGGCAGCTGGCCGCAGCGCTTCGGGGACGCCTGATCCTCGATGTGGATCGCCGCGACCCCCGCGGCCTCGAACTCCTCCACCGTGCGGCGCACGCTCACCGCGTTGCCGTAGCCGGTGTCGGCGTCGCAAATTACGGGTATGGCGACAGCCGCCGCGACGCGGCGTGCGTGGCTCGTGATCATCGTGAGGTCCACCAGCCCGACATCGGGCCGCCCGAGCAGGCTCGCGGAGACGCCGTTCCCGGTCATGTACGCCGCCTCGAAGCCCGCCTGCTCCACGAACCGGGCTCCGTAGGCATCGTAGATTCCCGGCGCAATGACCACCGGCCCGGACTTCAGCCGTTCGCGCAAGCGGCGACGGGGAGACGCGAGATTACTCCTCATCCCCCGCCCCTCAGGCCGCGGCCTTGAGGTCGAGCTGATACTTCGCGAGCTTGGCGTCGTCGAGCGTTACGCCGAGTCCAGGGCCCGCCGGCAGCGCGAGACTGCCGCCGGAGAGGTCGAGCTTTCGCGTCACGATGTCGTCCGCGGTCTTCAACGGCCCCACGCACTCCAGCCCGTCGAGGACGTTCGCGGAGGTCGCCGCCAGCATGATCTCCGCCATGGTGTTGACGCCGAGCCCGAAGCCGTGCCCGACCACGCAGCGGATGCCAGCCGCCTCCGCGGTCGCGATCATGCGGCGCGTGTTGAGGAAGCCGCCCTGCTTCATGATCTTGACCTTGACGATGTCGGCCGCTTCCATCCGGATGATCTTGATGAGACTGGCGTGGTCGAGCACCGACTCGTCCGCCATGACCGGCACGCCGACGGCGTTCGCTTCGCGCCGCACCCGCGCCATGCCGGCGATGTCGTGGTCCGGCACCGGCTGCTCGAAGTGCTGAAGTCCAAACTCCGCCACCCTCTTCGCCAGCCTGATCGAGGTGTCGGCGTCGTAGCCTGCGTTGGCGTCGATGCGGATCCGGAAGTCCGGTCCCACTGCCTCGCGCACCGCCTTCACGCGGTCGCGGTCGGCCTCGATGTTGCCGCCGACCTTGATCTTGGCCGAGCGGAAGCCCCGCCGCTTCCATTCGAGCGTCTCCTGCGCCGCCTCATCGGGCGGCAGGATCCCGATCCAGGCGTTGAAGAGGAGCCTCTCCTTCACCGCTCCGCCCAGATAGGCATGGACCGGCATGCCGGCGGCGCGTGCCGCGAGATCGACGCATGCCATCTCGATCGCCGCCTTGGAGTCCAGAAAGCCCTTCACCGCCGGCTCTATCCGCGCCAGCACCTCGTGGATGTTGGTCGGGTCCATGCCGATCAGGAGCGGCGCGAAGGTCCCGCGGAGCTTTTCCAGATGGTCCGGCGTCTGCTCCTTGGAGTAGCCCGGCGTCGGGTCGACGTTGCCGAGCCCCGTCAAGCCGCCGCTGGCGGTGATGCGCACGATGACGCTTTTCTGCACCGACTTGCTGAGATAGGCGTTCTTGTACTCGCCGACGAGCGGCACCGCCACACCGAAGACTTCAACGCGTTCGATCTTCATACCCACTCCGGATGCGCCTTGAGGAACGGGATCAGCCCGCCGGCCCCGAGTATCGCCCGCACCTCGGCCGGAAGCGGCGGAGCCTCGCGCACGATGCCGCGCGCGGCGACGGCGACGCGACCGGCTGCGAGGTCGAGCTCGATCTCGTCGTTTTCGGCAATGCCGTTCACGCTGCATTCGACGACCGGCAGGCCATTGTTGATGCAGTTGCGGAAGAATTGACGTCCGAACGACGCGGCGACGATCGCTCCCACTCCCATCATGCGCAGGACGTGCACCGCCTGCTCGCGCGAGGAGTTGTTGCCGAAGTTCCTGCCCGCCACGATGACATCGCCTCGCGCGAGGCGCGCGGCGAAGCCCGGCGCGAGCTGCTCGAAGGCATACTGCGCGACATAGGCGTTGTCGCGGCCCGGGTGGTACTTGCTCGAGCAGTGCAGGTCGGTGTTGATGTCGTCACCGAGCAGATGCGCTTTCCCACGAATAAGTGCGGTCATCAGCGGTCACCCGTCAATCGTTACGCCGCGGCGGCCGCCGGCCGCCACTCCCCGCCCTCGACCGTCCGCGGGTCGGTGATGCGCCCGGTGAGCGCCGAAGCCGCGACGGTTGCGGCCGAGCCGATGAAGATCTCCGAATTCGCGTTGCCGAGCCGCCCCTTGAAGTTGCGATTGGCGCTGGAGATCACGACGTCGCCGTCGCCGGTGATGAGGTGCCCGGTAATGTTGACGCAGGTGCCGCATCCGGCGGCCTCGACGGATGCGCCCGCCCGCGTGAGGGCCTCGATCAGGCCTTCGCGCGCGGCCTGCAGGTAGACATTGCGCGAAGCGGGCGTCACGATCATGCGCACGCCGCGCGCGATGCGCCGGCCCTTCAATATGGCAGCGGCCTGGCGGATGTCGTCGAGCCGGCCGTTGGTGCAGGTGCCGATCAGCGCGTAGTGGACGCGCTGGTCCGCGACCTCGGGCACGCCGACCACGTCGTCGATGCGGTGCTTGCGCGCCACCTGCGGCGGCAGCTTCGCGGCATCGATCTCGAAGCGCTCGCAATAGCGCGCATCGGGGTCGGCCTTCACCGGGCGCGGCTCGCGCGCGCCGCGCAACCGGAGCCACTGGATTGTTTTGTCGTCGGCTTCCAGCAGGGCGGCCTTCGCGCCCAGCTCTGCCGCGTGGTTGGCGAGCGTCATGCGGTCGTCGATCTCCATTGCCGCCACCGCCGGGCCCGCGTATTCGATCGCCTTGTAGTTGGCGCCCTCGGCCCCGATCCGTCCGAGCATGGCAAGCGTCACGTCCTTGGCCCATACGCCGGGCTGCAGCCGCCCCTTCAGTTCGACGCGTATGGTCTCGGGCACGCGGAACCAGAGCCTGCCGGTCATCATCACCGCCGCGAGATCGGTGCCCTCGACGCCGGTGCCGAAGACATTGAACGCCCCGTAGGTGGTCGAATGCGTGTCGGTGCCGGCCACCAGGTCGCCGCAGGTGAAGTGCCCGCCCTCGGGCAGCACCTGGTGGCAGATGCCGTCGCCGACGTCGTAGAGCACCGTGCCATGCGCCTCGGAAAACGCGCGCATCTCGCGGTGGATATTGGCGGCTTCCGGGTGCGGCGGCGGCGAATAGTGGTCGAGCACGAAGGCGGTGCGTGCGGCGAACGGCAGCTTCGCGGCGCCGAGCTCCCCGATGCGCTTGAGAGCGTTGGTCGCGCGCGCGTCGTGGAGCATGGCGAAGTCCACTCCGGCGACGATCACGTCGCCCGCCTTCACCGGCCCGCGGCCTGCGTGCGCGCCCAGTATCTTCTCGGAAATCGTGGAGCCCATGTGGGTCATCAAGTGATGGCCGCGCGGTGAGCGGCACCCGCAGTGTCCGCTCCAACGCGCGGGATCAACCCGGCTGTCACGCAGTCCGGGGTTGATCAATTCTAGCAGGCTTCATCTGGCACGCGGCCCGCGGATGTGGTATCTACACGCTTTCCCGACCACGCCAGCGATCATGCCCGCAGCGCCCCAGCCCTCTCTCACCGCCTACGTCGCCAGATTCATCACCGAAACGAAACCCTCCCGCATCCCGGCCGACGTGATGCGCCTCGGCAAGCGCTCGATCCTCGACGGCATCGGGCTCGCGCTCGCCGGCAACGCTGCCGACTCGGGCGCCATCGTGCGCCAGTATCTCAGGAGGCTCCGCTGCCCGACCGACAAGGGCTGCACCGTCATCGGCACCGCGCTCAAGATGCCGGCGCGCTTCGCCGCTTTCGCAAACGGCATCGCCATCCACGCCGACGATTACGACGACACCCAGCTCGCGGTGGCCAAGGACCGCGTCTACGGGCTGCTCACCCACCCCACCGCGCCGGCGCTGCCGCCGACCCTCGCGCTCGGAGAGCTCGGCAACCGCTCCGGGCTCGACGTGTTGACCGCCTACCAGATTGCGGTGGAAGTCGAGACCAAGATCGCCGAGGCGATCAACCCGCGCCATTACGACGAGGGCTTCCACTCGACGGCCACGATCGGTGCGATCGGCGCCGCCGCCGGCGCCGCCAAGCTGCTCGGGCTCGACGCCGAGCAGACGCAGCGCGCGCTCGGGATCGGCGCCAGCCAGTCCGCCGGCCTGCGCGAGAGCTTCGGCACCATGACGAAGCCGTTCCATCCCGGGCGCTCCGCCGAGAGCGGCGTCGTCGCGGCCGAGTTCGCGAAGCTCGGCTGGACTTCGACGCCGAACGTCCTCGAAGCGGGCCGCGGCTTCTTCCAGGCAGCCGGCGGCGGCTACGATGCCGCGGCGATCGAGGGCAAGCTCGGCAGCCCCTGGACTTTCGCCTTCCCGGGGGTCTCGATCAAGCCGCACCCGTCGGGATCGCTGACCCACCCCGGCATGGGGCTCATGCTCGACCTGATACGCAAGCACGACATCCGGCCGGAGCAGGTCGCCAGGGTCAAGGTCGGCACCAACCGGCACATGCCCAATGCATTGATCCATCACCGGCCGAAGAACGAGCTGCAGGCCAAGTTCAGCATGGAATACTGCATGGCGATCCTGCTGCTGGAGCGGAAGGCGGGCCTCGCCGAGTTCACCGACGAGGTGGTGAACCGCGCCGACGCGCAGAAGATGATCGAGCGCATCGAGTTCGGCGTTCATCCCGAGGCGGAAGCCGCGGGTTATGAGAAGATGACGACCATCATCGAGATCCAGCTGACGGACGGCCGCAGCATCGGCGGGCGCGCCGACTTCGGCAAGGGCAGCCCCGCCAATCCGATGAGCGACGCCGAGCTCGCCGCCAAGTTCCGCGAGTGCGCGGCGTGGGGCAAGCTCCCGCGGGAGAGCGCCGACAAGGTGGTGGAAATGGTCTTCGAACTCGAGAAGCTCAAGAGCATCCGGAGCCTCACGCGGCTCCTCGCGAGGAAACGCTGATGGGCAAGCCCGTGATCGGCCTGATGCTCGGGGACGCGACCGGCATCGGCCCGGAAATCAGCGCGAAGCTGCTCGCTTCGGGCGCGGCGGGCGAAGTTGCCAACGTCGTCGTCATCGGCGACCGGCGCGTGCTCGAGCTCGGCCTGCGGGACGCCGGGGTCAAGCTCGGCTACCGTGTGCATCCGTCCGTGGATTCCATACGCTGGCCGGCCGAGCAGCTGCCGGTGCTCGACCTCGGCAACATCGACCCGGCGCGCATCAAGCGGGGCGATTCATCGGCCGAGTCCGGGCGGCTCACCGGCGAGACGCTCAAGTTCATGATCGACCTCGCGGCTGGGGGCAAGCTCGACGGCATCTGCTTCGCGCCGCTCAACAAGGGCGCGCTGCACCAGGGCGGATGGAAGTATCACGACGAGCACCAGATGTTCGCAAGGTTGACCGGCCACCAGGGCTTCTTCGGCGAGATGAACGTGATCAGGGAGTTCAGCACCTTCCGCGTGACTTCGCACGTCGCGCTGCGCGAGGCGGTGACGATGATCACGGCCGAGCGCATCGAGAGCGCGATCCGGCTCGCCGACGAGACCCTGCGCGCAGCGGGCCACGAGCGGCCCCGCATCGGCGTCGCGGCGCTCAACCCGCACTGCGGCGAGAACGGCCTCTTCGGAGACGAGGAAATCCGCATCATCCGCCCGACTGTGGAGCGGATGCGCGCGGCGGGTGTGAACTGCACCGGCCCCATCTCCTCCGACGCGATCTTCATCAAGGCGCGCGGCGGCGAATTCGACGGCGTGGTGATGATGTACCACGACCAGGGCCAGATCGCGACCAAGCTGCTGGGCTTCAACAAGGGCGTCACCGTCACGGCCGGATTGAAGACGGTATTCACCACGCCGGCGCACGGCACCGCCTACGACATCGTCGGCCAGGGCAAGGCCGACCCCGGCGCGCTCGAATATGCCTTCAGGCTGGCCGCAAGGCTTGCGTCCGGCCGAAAACCGCCCTGACAACTGAAGTTGTTGATATCGAGGAGAATACGATGAAGATCGGATACAGAGGATTATTCGTATTGATCTGCGGCGCGTTCGCTGCGACCGTCCTGCCTGGCAGCGCTGCGGGCGCCGAAGAGTGGAAGCCGACAAGGTCGATTCGCCTGCTGGTCGGCTTCGCGCCCGGCGGGGGTACCGACACCACCGCGCGCGCCATCGCCGCCAAGCTCGCGACGTCGCTCGGCCAGCAGGTCGTGGTGGACAACCGGCCGGCTGCCTCGGGAACCGTCGCCGCAGACCTCACGGCGAACGCCACGCCGGACGGCCACACGGTGCTGTTGGGAACGATCGCGCTCGTGATCAATCCGAGCCTCACCGCAAAGATGCCCTTCGACACGCTCAAGGACCTTGCGCCGGTGACACGCGCTGTGGATTCGACCAACATCCTCGTGGTGCATCCTTCGGTCCCCGCGAAGTCGGTCAAGGAGTTCATCGCATTCGCGAAGAGCAAGTCGCTCAACGGCGGCTCATCGGGGGTCGGCGGAGCCGGTCACCTCGCGCTGGAGCTCTTCAACCTTCAGGCCGGCACCAAGATCGTGCACGTTGCGTACAAGGGGGGCGGACCCGCCATAGTCGACCTGCTCGCCGGCAACATCAACCTCATATTCGCCACGACGGCGAGCTCGATAGCCCACATCAAGGCCGGCAAGATTCGCGCTCTCGCCGTGACCACGGCAAAGCGCTCGGCCAGCGTGCCCGAGCTTCCGACCATATCCGAAGCCGGCTTGCGGGGCTTCGAAGCCAACAACTGGAACGGCGTGCTGGTCCCCGCCAAGACGCCGCGTCCGATCATCAATCGCCTGAACAAGGAGTTCGCGGCAGCGCTCTCGCTTCCTGACATCAAGGCGTTCCTGCTGACACAGGGACTCGACGCCGCGCCCGGAACGCCGGAGGAGTTCGCCGCATACATGAAGTCGGAAACGGCGAAGTGGGCGAAGGTGATCAAGGCCGCCGGACTCAAAGCCAACTGATCAGGGCGGCGAACCTCGAGGCCGAGTGACCGCCGATGTTCAACCCGTTCCAGCCGCTGGAGAAGATAAAGGCCGAGGTCTACACCTCGATGCCCGCGAAGTTTCGCAAGAAGAGCCGCAGCGCGTGGTCCGATCCCAACCGACAGGGCGCCGAGGTCGAATGCTTCCTGGAGGGCCCCTCCTTCGACCGCCAGGGCAACCTCTGGATCGTGGACATTCCCTTCGGCCGCATCTTCCGCATCTCGCCCAGGCAGGAGTGGGAGCTGGTCGTGCAGTATGACGGCTGGCCGAACGGGCTCAAGTTCCACAAGGACGGGCGCGCCTTCATCACCTGCTACAAGAAGGGGCTGCTCGCGCTCGATCCGAAGACCGGCAAACTGGAAACCGTACTCGAGACCGCCTTCAGCGAAGGCTTCAAGGGCCTGAACGACCTGCACTTCGCCGCGAACGGCGACCTCTATTTCACCGACCAGGGTCAGACCGGCATCACCGACCCGACCGGCCGCGTCTACCGGCTGCGGGCAAACGGCGCGCTCGACCGCCTCGCGGCCAACGTGCCGAGCCCGAACGGCATCACGCTCTCGACCACCGAGAAGCACTGCTACGTCGGCGTCACGCGCTCCAACTCGGTGTGGCGCCTGCCGATCATGGCTGACGGGAACGTGTCGAAGACCGGGGTCGCAGTGCAGCTCTCCGGCGGCGCGGCGGGACCCGACGGCATCGAGATGGACGCCGATAACGGGCTCCTCGTGTGCCACCTCGGCGTCGGCATCTGGCGCTTCGACGCCAACATGCTGCCGACGCACCTGGTCTATTCCGACGGCCCGCACCACCATCACCTCGACAACTGCGCCTTCGGCGGACCCGACCTGAAGACGCTCTACATCACCGAGGCGCTGTCGGGCGATGTCCTGATGGCGAAAATGCCGGTCGCCGGCAAGCGGCTCTTCGGGCTGCAGTAGGCGGCCCGAAAGTGACGAGATATAGGTGACGAGATAAGGGCGACGAGGTGCGGGTGAAGTACAACCTGTCACTGATCTTCGTCACCCTCAGTCGTCACCTGTAATCGTCACCATTATTCGTCACGTCCGCTCGATCGGCAGCTCCGATCGGGCCGACCACTCGTGCCAGGAGCCGATGTAGTTGCGCACCCGGGGAAGCCCGGCGTGCTTCAGCGCGAAATAGGTGTTGGCGGAGCGCGCGCCGCGGTGGCAATAGGGGACGATTTCCGAGTCCGGATCGACCCCGCTCTCCCGCAGCCGGCCCCGGATCGCCTCCGGCGACTTGAAGCGGCCCCGTTCCAGGAACCGCGTCCACTCGATCCAGACCGATCCCGGTATGTGTCCGCGCCGCTTGCAGCACGCGGTCTTGTCGCGCCCCGCATGCTCGTCGGCGTCGCGCACGTCGAGCAGCGTAAGGTCGCTGCCGAGGCGCCCCGCGATTTCGTCGAAGCCGGCCGCGAGCTCGGGGCGCTGCCGCACGCGCAGCCCGACGGTCCACTCGCCGGCGGCCCGCGCGGAGAGCTCGCATCCGGCCGCGCGCCAGGCCGCGAGCCCGCCGTGCAGCATGCTCACGCGGGTGTGGCCGATATACTGCAGGATCCAGGCGTCGCGCGCCGCGCGCATCCCGGTCTCCTCCTCGTAGAGCACGACCGCCTGGTGGGCGGACGCGCCGGCATCCGCGTAGCGCACGGCCATCTCCTGCGCGAACTTCGCGAGCCCCTCCCGGCGCGTGTCGAGCGCGAAAATGTCGTAGGTGCTGAAATTGATGGCGCCCGGAATATGCCCCTTCGCGTAGTCCGCGGGCCGGCGCGTGTCGACGATGACGAGGCCGCCGCGGCGCGCTTCCTCCAGCAGCTGCTTCGGCTCGATCAGGAAATCCATTCAGGCTCTGAAAAACGCCGAAAGCTCATTGTAGACCTCGTCCGGCACCTGCTCCGCCGGGTAATGCCCGCACGGCAGCGGCCGGATGCGCACGATGTTCGCGCAGTACTGCGGCCAGGCCGTGCGCGGATCGAAGTATTTCTCGGTGTGGCTTTTTTCGCCCCAGTAGATCGCGGCCGGGCACGTCACCTTGCGACCCGCCTGGAAGTCCGCCGTGTCCATGGGCATGTCCACCGCCAGCGCCGCGCGGTAGTCCTCGCACACGCCGTGTATGTTCTCGGGCGTGCAGCAGCGGGCGTATTCGGCCAGCGTTTCCCTGGAGAAGCCGCCCTTGCCGATGCCCATCGCCGTCAGCTTCTTGAGGATGTAGAAGTCCTCGCGGCCCTGGATCAGCCGCTCCGGGATGTCGTAGGGCTGCGCCATGAAAAACCAGTGGAACGAACCGAGCGCCCATTGCCAGGTCGCTTGGGTGAGCACGTGGTGAGTGGGCAGGATGTCGAAGCTCGCGAGCTTCTTCACCTTGTCCGGGTGGTCGAGCGCCATGCGGTGCGCGGTGCGCGCGCCGCGGTCGTGGCCGGCGACGAAGAATTCCCCGAAGCCGAGTTGCCGCATCACGTCCACCTGGTCCTGCGCCATGCGCCGGAACGAATAGTTGGCGTGATCCTCGCGCCCGCGCGGCTTGCCGCTGTCGCCGTAGCCGCGCAGGTCGGTAGCGACCACAGTGAAATCCTGCGCGAGCCGCGGCGCGACCAGGTGCCAGTGCACGTGCGTGAGCGGATTGCCGTGCAGGAGCAGCACCGCCGGTCCGTTCCCGCCCACACGCCCGACGATCTTCACTTCGGGATCGGTGGTCTGAATCTCGAAACGCTTGAACCCTTCGTACATGCCCTTTCGTCACTCGAGGCGGCGGAATGGCGATGTTACAGTCGCGCCCCCGTTAAAACAATCCAACGTTCAACGCCCAGCCGTCGCTCCGTCGTGCACCGCCGCCAGCCGCTGCGTTATGCTATGCGGGCGCTGCGCCGGATGAGCAACCTGCGTTTGCCGCCCGCGGCGCTCACATCCTGAGGAAGGGAGGCGTCATGGACTTCTCCGCTCTGGTCAACTCGCTGCAGAACGCTCTCGGCGCGCACCTGCCCAACATCCTCGGCGCGCTCGGAATATTGATCATCGGCTGGCTGGTGGCGGTGCTCGCGCGCGCCGGCGTGATGCGCCTGCTCGAGCTGCTCTCCGTCAACCTGCGCATCCGCGAGAGCACCGGCCAGTCGCTCGACGTCGAGAAATGGATCGCGATCGGCGTGTTCTGGCTGATCCTGCTGCTGACGCTCCTCGGCATGTTCAACGCGCTCCAGCTCGCGCTGATCTCCAATCCGTTCCAGGTGCTTGCCACCCAGATCTTCGGCTACCTGCCGCGGCTGATCGGCGGCACCCTGCTGGTGCTGATCGCGTGGCTCGTGGCGACGCTCCTGCGCGCTCTCGTCGCGCGCCTGCTGTCGAAGACCGAGTGGGACGAGAAGCTCTCGCGGCAGGCCGGGATGGAGCCGATGAGCAGGAACGTCGGCAATGTCCTGTTCTGGCTGGTGATCCTGCTGTTCATCCCGGCGATTCTCGGCGCCTACGACCTGCAGGGACTGCTCGCGCCGGTGCAGGGCATGCTCAACAAGGTGCTCGCCGCGCTGCCGAACGTGTTCGCGGCGCTGGTGATCGGCTTCGTCGGCTGGCTGGTGGCGAAGGTGATGCGGGGGCTCGTCACCAACCTCCTCGCGGCCGCGGGAGCGGACAAGGCGGGCCACAGCGCCGGGCTCGACCAGTCGGTCTCCATCTCGCGCGTGACCGGGACGCTCGTGTTCATCTTCATCTTCATCCCGACCCTCATCGCGGCGCTCGACGCCCTGCAGATCGAGGCGGTATCGCGGCCGGCGACCGACATGCTGGGACAGATCCTGAACGCGGTGCCCCACATCGTCGCGGCGGGATTGATCCTGATCGTCACGTGGTACGTCGCGCGCTTCGCCTCTGCGTTGATCAGCCGGCTCCTGAGCGGCATGGGCCTCGACAGCGTCCCCGAGAAGATCGGCATGGGACACGCCCTCACCGGCCCGTTCAAGCCCTCGAGCGTGGTCGGCGTCGTGATCCTGTTCTTCGCCATGCTGTTCGCCACGGTGGAAGCCGCCAACCAGCTCAATTTCCGCCAGGTGCGTGACGTCGTTACCACCTTCATCGGCTTCGGGGGCGACGTGCTGCTCGGCGCCGTGGTCCTGCTGATCGGATTCTGGCTCGCCGGCATCGCCTACGCCGCGATCACGCGCACGGGTGCCGACAACGCCAGGGGACTCGGACGGCTGGCGCAGGTCGCAATCATCGGCGTGGTGATCGCGATGGGCCTGCGCGCGATGGGCATCGCCGACGACATCGTGAACCTCGCCTTCGGGCTCACCTTCGGCGCGATCGCGGTAGCGGTGGCGCTGGCCTTCGGGCTGGGCGGGCGCGAGGCCGCCGGCAAGCAGATGGAGTACTGGCTCTCCCGGCTGCGCAAATGAAAAGCGCCACCGCGTGCGGTGGCGTTTTTCAAGCCGCTGACCCGGCCGGGATCACTGCTGCCAGAGCCGCCGCTCGGGGTCGTCCCGCCAGAAGATCAGCTTCCGGTCGAGCCACTCGACCAGGAAGAAGAGAACTATGCCCAGCACCGAGATGAGCACGATGCAGGCGTACATCTCCGGAATCTTCAGCTCGTAGTGGTAGCGCTGGATCAACTGGCCGAGCCCGGTCTCGGCGGCCAGGAACTCGGAGATGATGGCACCGATCATCGCGAACGTGAGCCCGATCCGGATTCCCGTGAAGATCGCCGGCAGGGCGCTGGGGAACCGGTACTTGAGGAAGACCTGGCGGCGGTTGGCAGTGAGGGACTCCATCAAGCGCAGGCCGTGCTCGTCCACGAGAGTGAGGCCGACCATGGTGTTGATGAGCACGGGGAAGAACGCGCCCAGAGTCGACTGCACGATCTTCGACTCGATCCCGAAGCCGAACCACGCGATGATGATCGGCGCGATCACGACTCCCGGCATGCTGTGCAGGATGACGATGTACGGATAGATCATCTTCCGGATCAGCGGCGAGGCGATCAGAAGCAGCCCCAGCCCCAGCCCGAGGGCGGTGCCGATCCCGAAGCCGGCAAAAATCTCCAGGAGCGTGACCTGGAGCTGCTCCAGCAGGAAGCCGGTATCGTCGACGACCAGGGTCCACAGGACCTCTGCCACGTCGCGCGGCGGAGGCAGGATGATCTCGTGGATATGCAGGCCCAGGATCGTGCGGCCCGACGCCCAGTGCCAGAGCGCGACGGCGCCCACGAAGACGAGCGCCGACAGGGTCCAGCGCATCCCCGGATGGTAGAGCAACCCCCGTCGAGAGCCCCGCGCCGCCATCACCCGCCGCCTCGCTCCTGGTCTTCGCCCCAGAACACGACTCTTTCCCCCAGCCGCTCCATGCCTGTGAACAGGAGATACGCCATCACCGCGATTACGATCACGATGATGAAGACGAAGTCCATTTGCAGGCCGAAGCTGAAGGTCGAGATGAGCCGCCCGAGCCCGATGTCGGTGCCGGCGATCAACTCCGCGGCGAGCGCGCCGGTCATTGCGTAGGTGGCCGAGACCTTGACCCCGGCGAAGATGAGCGGCAGCGCGCTCGGGATCTGGAGCTTGGTGAAGACCTGCCAGCGGCTCGCCGTGAGCGATTCCATGAGTCGCCTCTGGTCCGCGTCCACCAGGCTCAGCCCGACCATCGTGTTCATGAAAACCGGGAAGAAGGCGATGGCCGCGGCGGTGACGATCTTGGCCGCCGCCCCGAAGCCGAACAGAACGATGAAGAGCGGCACGAGGACGATCTTCGGCAGGGCCTGGAACGCAATGATGTAGGGGTACATGACCAGTCGCAGCAGCGGCACGACCGCCATGAGCGTGCCCATTACCAGGCCGGCGACGACGGCGATGACGAATCCGACCGCAATCACGTACACCGTCCGGAAGAAGTTCTCTCCCAGGTAGGCTGCACCCAGCAGTTCCCAGCCGGCCTTCGCGATCGCCCCCGGAGAGGGGAGGAGCAGCGGATTGATAAGCCACCCGGTGGGCGCGATGAGCTGCCAGGCGACCAGCGCCACGGCCAGAAACAGGAGCGGCGGCAGGAAGTCGCCCACCAGCCGCCTGCGGAATGACGGGGCCCTGGTCGGCGCGATCTTGTCCATGGTCAGTGGGCCACGCCGAGCAGCTCCCGCACCTCGAAGACGCGGTCAGCGTAGGCCGGCGTATGCATGACGTCGCGGGTGCGGGGGCGCGGGAGGTTCACGTCGACGACCTTCACGATCCGTCCCGGCCGCGGGGTCATCACCACGATGCGGTCGGAGAGAAATACGGCCTCCCCGATATTGTGCGTGACGAACAGGATGGTCTTGCGCGTCGCGCTCCAGATGTTCATCAGCTCGAGGTTGAGCGCCTCGCGCGTGAACTCGTCCAGGGACCCGAACGGCTCGTCGAGCAGGAGCACGTCGGGGTCGTAAACGAGGACGCGGCTGAGAGCGGCCCGCTGCTGCATCCCGCCGGAGAGCTGGCGGGGATAGGCCCGTTCGAACCCCTTGAGCCCGACCAGGTTCAGGATCTCCATGGCCTTCCGCTGGTACTCCGCGCGGTCGAGCCCGAGGACCTCGACCGGCAGCAGGACGTTCTCCACGATCGTCCGCCAGGGAAAGAGCACCGGTGCCTGAAACATCATCCCGAGCTCGCGCCGCGGCCGGTCCTGAACCTCGCCGCGGAGGCGGACCTCGCCTTCGGTTCGTTGCAGAAGCCCGCCGATGATGTTGAGGAGCGTGGATTTGCCGCACCCGCTCGGGCCGACGAAAGAGAGGAATCCCCCTTCCTGGATGTCCAGGTTCACGTCCCGCAACGCGACCAGCGTTCCGTCCTGCGTGGGGAAGAGCTTGGACAGGCCGCGAATGCTGATCAAGGCGCTGGCGATATCCGCCTCCTCGAGCGGGGACTCCCGACTTCCGGCGCGCGCGTGCGCGCTATTGCGTCTTGTATTTCTGCGCGACGCTTGCCACCCGGGCCTTGTCGAACTGGTTGACCGGGCCGATGTAGTCCTGCACCAGCATGACCTTCAGGTCGGGGGCCTTGAACTTCGGGTCGGTTTGCTTCGTGAACTCGATGAACTTCTCCCACGCATCCGGCCGATGGGAACCGAGCGGCGTCCCGGCAGGGATCCTGCTGGTCGTGAGTGCGCGGCCGACGAACGCCATGCCGAGCTGCTCGCGCTGGAACATCACCGGCGCTGCCTTCTTCATGACGGCCATGCAGGCGTCCCGGCTGCTCTGGCAGAAGTGCGTCGCTTTCGCCACGGAGCGGGCGAGCCGGATCGCGGCCTCGCGCTTTTCGGGGTCATCGAGGACCTTCTGCAGCGCGGCGATGCCGTGTGACGGGAAGACCTTGAACTCGGCCGGGGTGATCTCGCGCAGCTTGAGCCGTCCCGCCGCCGTGTCCGTCAGGGCGATGATGTCGTTGTAGGAGCCGGCGTGGGCGTCGACCTGGTCGCTGTCGATGGCCTGGAAGGTGACCGGCCCGCCTTCCCCGATCACGAGGTACTTGACGTCCTTGATGGGGTCGATCCCCACGGCCCGGAGCGCGGCGTTGAGGACGGCCACTTCGCCGCCCCCCTGCTCGCTGATGCCGACCGTCTTGCCCTTCAGATCCCTGACGCTCTTGATCGGCGAGCGCTCTTTCACGAACATGCCGAAATTGCCGGCCGTGGTGTAGGTGTACAGGTAGCGGATCGGATTGCCCCGCGAGCTGGCGCTCAGGACCGCGCCCGAATGCGGTATGCCGAAATCCACCTGACCCGCGATGACCTGCTGGATCGCCGCGCCGCTCCCGCCGGCGTTGACGAACTTGACGTCGAGCTTCTCCTCGTCGAAGAACTTCAGCTCCCGCGCCACGAAGAAGGGATAGAACCCCCGCTCCGGAGAGTTCGAGGGGAAGACGATGCTCGTGCTGATACGCTTGTCCTGCGCGGTTGCCGGCTCCGGCGCCGCTGCCAGCATGAGCCCGATTGAAACCAACGACAGGGTGACGAAACCGGTATTTTTCATGACGCGCCTCCTCTCAGGTGGAGCGCCATCATATGTGGCGCCCAAAAGCCATGTCAACCGCGTGCACCGTCCCTTGCAGTCCGCAGTCGCAATGGCCGCCTTGACACGCCCGCTAAGCCCTTGATACCTTGCCCCGTCCCCCGCGGGACGGATACCTGACCGGCGGCGGAAACCATCGACACACCGGGAGAAATTCCCCTGAGCGAGACCCCGCAGCCGAGAAAAGGCGTGAGTTTGCGCGAGCTCATCCTGGCCGGGTTCCTCGTCGCTTTCGGCGGCGTGATCGTCGCCCTCTCCCTGGAGATCGCGCCCGGTGTGCAGACCGATCCCCTCGGTCCGCGCTTCTTCCCGCTGGCCCTCGGTAGTGGGATCGCGCTCTGCGGCCTGCTCCTGGCGGCGGCGGAATTCCTGTTCCGTGGGGAGCCGTCGCTGGCGGGGCTGCTCTCCGATGCGAGCCCGGAAGCGGAGGAAGATGCGGGACCGTTCTCGCCCGCCCGCTTCCTGGGAGCCATCGGTGCGACGGCTCTGTACGTCGCCGCGTTCGATCCTCTCGGCTATCTCCTGGCGACGCCGCCCTACATCGCGGCGATCCTCCTCATCCACGGGGGAGCGCGCTCGCGCACGCTGCTGATCACCCCGTTCGTGGTCACGATCGCGCTCTACGTGACGTTCCGGTTCGGCCTGCTCATTCCGGTTCCCGACGGCCCCCTCGAGGCCATTCTTCCCTGGTAGGTCGCGGCCCGTGGGCTTCCTCGAGCATCTTTTCGCAGGCTTCGTGTCCGCGCTGAGCGGATACGGGATCCTCATCATGGCGGCGGGCGTGGCCTGGGGGATCGTCGGCGGGGCGATCCCCGGCATCAGCGGAGCGGTCGCGATGGCGCTGGCGCTTCCCTTTACCTTCGCCCTCGATGCCCCGACCGCGCTCATCCTGCTGGCAGGGGTGTGGGCGGGGGCGAACTACGGCGGCTCGATCCCCGCGATCCTGATGCGGATGCCGGGCACGCCGGCCTCGGCTGCCTGTCTTCTCGACGGCTACGTGCTCGCCCAGCAGGGTCGGGCCGCCAAGGCGCTGGGAGTCTCGCTCATCTGCGGAACGATCGGCGCCCTCATCAGCATCGTGGTCCTCATCGCCCTGGTGCTGCCCCTCGGGGAGATCGTGGTCCACTTCGGGTCGCCCGAGGTCTTCGCGCTCGCCCTCTTCGGTCTCACGCTCATCGCGGGGCTTTCCGGTCCTAGCTTTCTCAAGGGGATCGCCTCAGGCTTCTTCGGGCTCCTCCTGACCACCGTCGGTCTCGACACCCTCACCGGCTCCATGCGCTTCACCTTCGGAAGCGCGGAGCTCCTGACCGGGATCGACACGATCTCGGTGATGATCGGGCTCTTCGCGGTCTCCGAGATGTTCTACCTGATCGCGCACCCGGCGCGCCCGGCAGGCGAAGTGGTGGCGGGAAGAGCCGGGACGGCCTTCCCGAATTTCCGCGAGCTGCGCGAGGTCGGGCGGGCGACATTCGTGGGGACCGTCGTGGGGCTCGTCGTGGGGATCATGCCGGGCGCGGGGGCGACCGCTTCGTCCTTCGTCGCCTACAACGAGGCCCGCCGCTGGTCGAAGCGGCCCGAGCTCTTCGGCAAGGGATCCATGGAGGGAGTCGCGGCACCCGAAACCGCGAACAACGCCGTGCAGGGCGGAGACCTCGTGCCGACGCTCGCACTGGGGATCCCCGGGTCCAACTCGGCGGCGATCATGCTGGCCGCGCTTCTCCTGCACGGGATCATGCCGGGCCCGTTCCTGCTCACGAAGCACCCCGATCTCGTCTTCACGCTGTTTGCCGGCCTCATCCTCGTCAACTTGCTGATGATTCCGGTGGGGATCGTCATCCTCCGGTTGTGCCTGCTCGCGCTGAAGCTCGACCCGCCCGTCCTCATCGCCTCGGTCCTCGCCCTCATCGTGATCGGGACCTACGCGGGGGATCTCTTTGTCCTGAATCCCGTCCAGGCGCTGATCTTCGGGGTCATCGGCTACGGGATGCGGATCTGGGGGTTCTCCGCAGCGGCCGCGGTGCTCGGCATCGTCCTCGGCGTGCTCGCGGAGAGCGAACTGCGCCGCTCGCTTATCATCTCGCACGGGGAATGGTCCATTTTCGTGACCCGCCCCGTCTGCGCGGTGCTGCTCTTCCTCACGCTCGGCGTTCTGTTGTATCCTGCCTTCATGACGGCGCTGCGCCGCTGGCGTGCGCGCCGCGTGGCCGCGGCGCCTGCCGCCAAATCGTGAATTCCTGACCCGGAGGGGGTATGAAAAGAAGACCTGTCGTACAGACGATCTGCGCTCTTGCGGTAACGCTCGCGGCGGGAGCCGCGCTGACGGGGCCGGCCGCCGCCCAGAAGCCGCGCGGCGATTTCCCGGCACGTCCGATCACCTTTGTCGTCGGCTTCGGCGCCGGCGGCGGCGCGGATGTCTTCGCGCGCGCCATCTCCGAAGCGGCGAAGACGTCATTGCCCCAGCCCCTCGCCGTGGAGAACCGCCCCGGCGCCGGGGGGACGTCCGCCAACGCTTACGTGGCGGGCCGGCCGGCCGACGGCCATACGATCCTGTTCGCCCACGCCGGCTCTTCGGTCATCACCCCGATCATTACGAATCAGCCGACGTTGAAGTGGAACAATTTCGCGCCGGTGGCCCGGATCCACGCCGAGGAAGAGTGGCTCATGGTCCATCCGGACTCGCCGTGGAAGTCGGCGAAGGATCTCATCGCCTACGCCAAGAAGAACCCGAAGAAGGTGCGCGTGGCCGGCTCCGCGATCGGCGGGATCGACAGCTTCGTCGTCCTGTCGTGGGAGAAGGCGGCGGGCATCGACGTGGAGTACATTCCCCACGAGGGCGGCGGGCCGGCGATACTCGCGTTCCTCGGCAAGAACGCCGAGGTCGTCGTCGGCAACGTCTCCGAATTCTTCCAGCACGTGGAGGCGAAGAAGATGGTGCCGCTCGCCGTCGCCAGCGCGAAGCGCAGCCCGATCTTTCCCAATGTCCCGACGTTGAAGGAAAGCGGTGCGGACGTCGTGATGGTGCAGTGGCGCAGCATCCTCGCGCCGAAAGATACGCCTTCCGACCGGGTCGCCGCCCTCGCCCAGGCGTTCCGAAAGGCGATGGACGCAGAGTCGTGGAAGACCTTCAACCGCAACGCCAAGGCGGTGGACGCGTATCTCGGACCGGCGGATTTCCAGAAGTTCCTCGCCGCCGAGGAGCAGCGCTTCACGAAGATCATCGACGAGCTGGGATTGCGGAAGAAATAGGACGACAAACGCGGGAGGGCGCGGTGTCCCCCGCACGAAAAAAACGCCACCCTCGGGTGGCGTTTTTGCTGGCGACGGCGCGAGCCTACTTGTCGAGGCCGCCCAGGCAGAGATACTTCACCTCGAGGAACTCCTCGATGCCGTACTTCGAGCCCTCGCGGCCGATGCCGGACTCCTTCACCCCGCCGAACGGCGCGACCTCGGTCGAGATGATGCCGACGTTGATGCCGACGATGCCGGACTCGATGCCTTCCGCCACGCGCCAGACGCGGCCGATGTCGCGGCTGTAGAAATAGGCCGCGAGGCCGTACTGGGTGTCGTTGGCGAGCTCGAGCAGCTCGTTCTCGGTCTTGAAGCGGTAGAGCGGCGCAACCGGGCCGAACGTCTCCTCGTGCGTGACCTTCATCGCCTTGGTGACGCCGGTCAGCACCGTCGGCTGGAAGAACTGGCCGCCCTTCTCGTGACGCTTGCCGCCGGTCGCGACGCGCGCGCCTTTCGCCACCGCGTCGGCGATATGCTCTTCGACCTTTTCCACGGCCTTCTTCTCGATCAACGGCCCCTGCACCACGCCCGCCTCGAGGCCGTTGCCGACCTTCATCGCGGAAACCTTCTCCGAGAGCTTGCCGGCGAACTTCTCGTAGACGGCGTCCTGCACGTAGATGCGGTTCGCGCACACGCAGGTCTGGCCCGTGTTGCGGAACTTGGACGCCAGCGCACCGTCCACCGCGGCGTCGAGATCGGCGTCGTCGAATACGATGAACGGCGCGTTGCCGCCGAGCTCGAGCGAGACCTTCTTCACCGTGCTCGCGCATTGCTCCATCAGCTTCTTGCCGACCTCGGTCGATCCGGTGAATGTGAACTTGCGCACCAGGGGGTTCGTCGTAAGCTCCCTGCCGATCGGCCCGGATGCTCCGGTGACGACGGACAGCACGCCGTTGGGGATGCCGGCGCGCTCGGCGAGCACGCACAGCGCGAGCGCCGAGTACGGCGTCATGCTGGCGGGCTTGATCACCATGGTGCAGCCGGCGGCGAGCGCGGGGCCCGCCTTGCGCGTGATCATGGCGTTGGGGAAATTCCACGGCGTCACCGCGGCGCAAACGCCCACGGGCTGCTTGAGCACGACGATGCGCCGGTCGGCAGCCTGCGCGGGGATGGTGTCGCCGTAGACGCGCTTGCCCTCCTCGGCGAACCACTCGATGAAGGACGCCCCGTAGGCGATCTCCCCGCGCGACTCGGCGAGCGGCTTGCCCTGCTCCACCGTCATCAGCACCGCGAGGTCCTCCTGGCTCGCCATCATGAGCTCGAACCATTTGCGCAGCACCGCGGCGCGCTCCTTCGCGGTCCTCGCGCGCCATGCCGGCCAGGCGGCGTGCGCGGCCTCGATCGCGCGCCGCGTCTCGGCTGCGCCCATGCCGGGCACGGTGCCGATCTGCTGGCCGTCCGCCGGGTTGTAGACCGCGAGCGTGGACTTGTCGTCGGCGTCCACCCACTGGCCGTCGATGTAGCACTGCTGGCGGTAGAGCTCCATGTCCTTCAACTGGAGTGCGGGTTTCACTTTCTGCAGCATGATGGAATCCTCGTGGTGGATCGAAGGCTCGCGGGCGCAGGGATCGCCCCGCGCGATGCCTGAAATTATAGCAGCGCGCGCCCGGCAGGAAATCGCCAGGCGCATTTTCCGTCGGGACAACTCCGGCATTTATGCTTGATATAATCAGGCGTTAGAAGATCGCATGCCGCCCCGCCCCTGATGCCCTCCACCGCCCGTTCGCTGGCACGCCTGCGCGCGGGGGTCCTGTGCGGGGTGGTGTCGCTCTCCCTCCTCGGGGGCTGCGCCAGCAACGGAAATCCCCGCGATCCGCTGGAGCCGCTCAACCGCGCGATCTACAGCTTCAACGACGGCTTCGACAAGGTCCTCGCCAAGCCGGCGGCGGAGGCCTATCGCTTCGTATTGCCGAATTTCGTGCGCACCGGGATCAGCAACTTCTTCTCCAACCTCAACGATGTGATCGTCATGCTGAACAGCCTGCTGCAGGGCAAGTTCACGCAGGGGGTATCCGATTTCGCGCGCCTGTTCGTCAATACCACCGTCGGCGTGCTGGGCCTCATCGACGTCGCAACCGAACTGGACCTGGAGAAGCACAACGAGGACTTCGGGCAGACGCTCGGCTACTGGGGCATCGGCGACGGGCCGTACCTGGTCCTGCCGTTCATCGGACCGAGCAGCGCGCGGGATGCCGTCGGTTGGGTCGGAGACTACTACTCGTGGCCGGTTGCCTACGTCGACGACGACACCACGCGCTGGGTCCTGATCGGCATGCGCTTCATAAGCCTGCGCGCGGATCTGCTCGAGGCGTCCAGGATACTCGAGACCGCGGCGCTCGATCCCTACGTTTTCGTGCGCGATGCCTACCTCCAGCGCCGCCGCAACCTGGTCTACGACGGCAATCCGCCGCCCGACGAGGAAGATATCGACGACGCCAAGCCCAAGCCGGCGCCGCAAAAAGACGCCCCCAAACCCCAAGTGCCGCCAGCCGACAGCAAGCCGTGAGCCTAATGCCCTCCCCCTTGACGGGGGAGGGATAGGGTGGGGGTGATGATTGCGACGTGGACCACGCTTTTCACCCCCATCCCAACTATCTGGGCTCCCCCGTTTTGGCAAGCCCTGAACCACCCTGGCACACGGATACGGATGCGTGACTATCTACGGTCTGTGTTTCGGGGAAGCGAATTCCCCAG
>Ga0187892_10002270_pt1 | contig 39470 bp, 32 predicted proteins | sample MA1701073metaG_FD_139345 | JGI IMG/M metagenome (GOLD analysis project Ga0187892, IMG submission 139345) | Bio-ooze microbial communities from a basaltic lava cave in the Kipuka Kanohina Cave System on the Island of Hawaii, USA - MA170107-3 metaG ... | reverse complement strand
CCGCGGCGGACGAGGCGGCGGCGGTCGACAGTAACGGGGCCGGGACCGGCGTCTCGACCGAAACGCAGCAGGCCGACGCAACGACCGATGCCGCGTCGGGCAGCGAAACCGAAGCCGCGACCGGGGCGAACGCGAGCGGCACCGGCGAGACCGCGGAAACGACGGCCCAGCCGGCCGCGGCGATGCCGGCCGGCGATCCGCGCGTCGACGAGTTGCTGGCGCGGCTGGCGGCGATCGAGGACGCGATCGGGGACGCCGGAACGGGGGGCGGCGCGGCCTCGTCCGAAACGCTGAACGCGATCGAGGCGCGTCTCGCGGCGCTGGAACAGGGCGGCACGTCGTCGGCGGCTTCGGATGAATTGGCGGTGCTCTCGGACCGCGTCACCGCGATCGAACAATTGCTGATCGACTTCATGACCGAAGTGCCGGCGGAATCGCTGGCCGACGTGAAGGCCGAGGTGCAGCGGCTGATCGACGAGAACCAGGGCCTGCGCGAGCAGCTCGCGACGCTCACGACGCGCTTCGAGCAGGCGGACTCCACGGCCTTCATGCTGGCGGTCGGCCGCCTCGGTGCGGCGCTCAACGAAGGCAGGCCGTTCGAGCCGGAACTGGCGACCTTGCAGAAGCTGGCGGCGAAGGATCCGGCACTGGCGGCGGCGAAGCCCGCGCTCGACACGCTCGCGCAATATGCCGCGACCGGCGCGCCGGGCGAGATCGCTCTGGCGGCGCGCTTTCCCGACGTCGCCCGCGCCATCGTGCAGGCAGCCCAGCAGGAAGGCGTCGGCGCCACGACCGAAGGGGCCGGCTGGTGGGACCGGCTGATGGGCCGTATCGGCGAGCTCGTCACCGTGCGTCCGGTCGGCGAGGACGTCGAAGGCGACAGTCCGGCCGCGCGCGTCGCGCGGGCCGAGGCGCGCATCGCCGCCGGCGATCTCGCGGGCGCGGTCAACGAGCTCGATCAGCTGACCGGTGCGGCAGCCGCTGCGGCGACGACGTGGCTCGAAGCGGCCAGGGCGCGGCTGGCGGTGAAGCCGGCCTTCCGGGCGCTCGACGCGCTGGCGCTCGACCGGCTCGGCACCGGCGCCGGCGCGGCCACCGGCGGCTGATCGCGCGGGACGGGGGCGGGCGCGATGCTGCGCATCCTCGGATACATCGTCGCGATCGGCCTGCTGGTCGCGGGCGCGGTCTGGCTGGCCGACCGGCCCGGCCATGTGACGATCGACTGGCTCGGCTGGCGGCTCGAGGCCTCGACCGGCGTGCTGCTGGTCGCGCTGCTGATCGCGGTGGCGGCGATCCTGGCCGTGGTGCGGCTGTGGGACGCGATCTGGCATGCGCCGCGCCGCATGCTGCGCGCGCGCGCCGAACGGCGGCGCAATGCCGGCTATCGCGCGCTCAGCAAGGGCATGGTCGCGGTCGCGGCCGGCGACGCCGCCGAAGCACGGCGCCAGGCGCGCACCGCGCACGGCATGCTCGGCGAACCGCCGCTGACCCTGCTGCTGGCCGCCCAGGCGGCGCAGCTCAACGGCGACGAGACGGCGGCGCAGCGCTACTTCACCGCCATGCTCGAACGGCCGGAGATGCGTTTCCTCGGATTGCGCGGCCTGCTCAACCAGGCGCTCGCGCGCGGCGATCACGAGGCGGCGCTCGATTTCGCGCGCCGTGCGCAGCGCGAGCGGCCCGATGCGGCCTGGCCGTCGGAGGCGCTGATCGGCATGCAGGTGCGGCTCGCGCAATGGTCCGGTGCGGCCGAAACGATCAACCAGGCGACGGGTCAGAAGCTGATCGACAAGCCCGCCGCGCGGCGCCAGCTCGGTGCGCTGTTTCTCGAAGAGGCGCGCGAGCGGGCGGCGAGCGATCCGGCGCGCGCGCTCGAGCTCGCGCAAGCGGCGCTGAAGCGCCGGCCCGATCTGGTGCCGGCGATCGCGCTCGAAGCCGCGCTGCTGCAGAAGCTCGGTCGCGGCCGCGAGGCGCGCAAGCTGATCGAACAGGCCTGGGCCGGATCGCAGCCGGGCCCGCATCCCCTGCTCGCGGCGAGCTACGCCGCGCTCGAACCCGACGAGCAGCCGCTGGTGCGCGCGCGGCGCTTCGAGACGCTGGCGGCGTCGGCGCCGCATCATCGCGAGAGCCGGCTGGCGCTGGCGGAAACCGCGATCGCCGCCGGCCTGTGGGGTCCGGCGCGGAACGCGCTCGAACCGGTCGTGCGCGAGGAAGAGCGCGCCGCCACGCCGAGCGCGCGCGTCTGCCGCCTGATGGCGTCGCTCGAAGAGGGCGAGCATGGCGACACGACGGCGGCGCGACGCTGGCTCGGCGCGGCCGCGCGCGGCGCGGCCGATCCCGGCTGGGCCTGCAGCGCCTGCGGCGCCGCGCTCGCCGACTGGCAGGCGCGCTGCCCGCATTGCGATGCGTTCGACCGCGTCGAATGGCGCACGACGACATCGCCGCGGCTGCGCGCGATCGCGGCGATGGCGCCCGAGGCGGGCCCGGCTGCCGGCGGCGCCGAACTGCTGGTGCTGGAAGGGCGCCCGGGCGAACCGGCGCCCGCGACCGGCGAGACGCGGCCCGAACGGCGGCCGGCCGCTGCCGCGCCGGAGATGAAGCCGGCCCCGCAAGTTGACGCGGCCCGGCTCGTAAACTAGCTTCCGCGCCTCGTTTCGCCGCCCCGTGCCGCCGGTTATCGGCGGGGTTTCCCGGGGCGACAGGCGCCTTCGACGCGATCGCCGAACCGGCGCCGCAGTAGCTCAGTTGGTAGAGCAACGCATTCGTAATGCGTGGGTCGGGGGTTCAAGTCCCTCCTGCGGCACCAGTGCGATCTTCGCGAATCCCGAACCGTTCCGACTCGCAACCGCCCGCCATGAGCGCGCTGCGCATCTGTCATGCGCGCCCGCATCGCTTGCCGCAGGCTGCGCCGCCCGTCCGTTCGCACTGCGAAACGGGCGCGCGAACGGGCCGGAAATCATCGGCCCGTCGCCGCTGCAGCGCGAAACGGTCATACGGATGCGATACGGTCGTTCCGTTGCCGCGAATCTGTGACGCGGCCGCACAGGAATGACACGGGCGTCCGCCGCGCGCCGGGTCTTCAATGAAGCGTCCGGTTCTTCGATCCATCGTTCGCCGCAGGAGGCCGACATGATCAGCGTCCGACTCGACGACAGCGCCGTCGACCACGCGCCGCGCGGTCGCTACAGCCGGGTGCTCTGGGACAGCGAGGTGCGCGGCTTCGGCTGCCGCGTGCCGCCGGTCGGTCATCCCGCTTTCGTCGCCTATTTCCGCACGCCGCTCGGATTGCGCCGCGTGGTCGAGATCGGCCGTTACGGCGTGCTCTCCTGCGAGCAGGCGCGCGGGCTGGCGAAATACATCATCGCGCGCGACGGCACCGATGCCGATCGCGGCGGCACCGCACACGAGGCGCTCGCGCGGCAGATCCGCGCCATCTGACTCCCGGCACGGGCGGCTCGCCGGCCCCTATGCGCTGGCCTCGCTGGCGATGCTGGCTGCCGCTGCCGCTTCGCTGGCAGTAGGCGATCTCGGCGGGCTGTTCGCGGCCGGCTAGCAGCGCCTCACCAGCCTGCGAGCCCGTCGCCGCGGTCCTTGTGGATCGGGATCAGCTTCGAGAAACCGCTGACCTCGAACACTTCGAGGATCATCGGCGCGAGGCCGCAGAGCCGGAGCGCGCCGCCCTTCGCCTTCAGCTTCTGCGCCGCCATCAGGATGACGCGCAGGCCCGCGCTCGAAATATAGGCGAGCCCGCCGAGATCGAGCAGCACGTTGGTCGCGCCGCCGTCGAGTGCCGCGATCACGACATCCTCGAACCGGCGCGCGTTCGAACTGTCGATGCGCCCGGTCGGCACCAGCACCAGGGCCGAGCCCGCCGCCTCCTGGTTGATCTCCATCATGACGATGATCCTCCCCTGTCCGTTCGGTCCGAACCGGCGCGCGCCGGCGCGCCGTTCATCCAAGATTGGCGCGCGCCGGCGCGCCGATGCGTTTCTGCATGGTGATGCGGTTGCGGTCGCCGGCGCGCTCGTAGCGCACCGCGTCCATGAAGGTTCTGACGATGTGGATGCCGAGACCGCCGATCCGCCGCTCTTCGAGCGGTACCTCGAGATCCGGCGTCTCGACGGCGAGCGGGTCGAACGGCTTGCCGTCGTCCTCGATCGCGATCGTCAGCCGGTCGTCGCGATGGTCGATGGTTATGTCGATCGTGTGATCCAAGCCGTCGCCATAGCCGTAGTTGATCGTGTTGGTCAGCAGTTCGTCGAGGATCAGGTTGATGTTGAAGACCGTCGTCGCATCGAGCGCGCGTCGCTCGCCGAAGGCCTCGACCTCGGCGGCGACGCGGGCCAACTCGCCCAGATCGTTGCGCACGCGCGCGACGAACCGTTCGGCCGCCGGCATGGTTTCGTCTTGCATTGCGGCCTCGCGCGGCCGGTAGCGCATGACGACGCAGGTGATGTCGTCCGATTGCGGCGCGCCCTCGGAATGCCGTGCAACCGCATCCATGACCTTGTGACCGAGCCGCTCGACCGAGAGCGAATCGGTCCGGAACAGCGTGTCGCGCAGCTTGAATTCGCTGAACAGCTCGCCGGACGGGTTGAAGGCCTCGGTCACCCCGTCGGTATAGAGGAAGACCGTATCGCCCGCCTCGAGCGCCATCGTCCGCTCCTCGTACTCGATATCGCCGACCAGCCCGAGCGCGACGCCGCCGGTCGAGGGCAGCGCGACGGCTTCGGCGTTGCCGCGCAGCAGATAGGGCGAATTGTGGCCGCCATTCGCATAGGTCAGTGTGCCGGCGGCGTGATCGACGATGCCGTAGAAGACCGTGACGAACATGGCGGTCTCGTTGTCCTCGCTGAGCGCCTGGTTAAGCTCGACGAGCGCCCGCGACGGCGAGACGCCCTGCAGCGCGATCGAACGGATGCGCGTCGACGATACCGCCATCATCAGCGCCGCCGGCACGCCCTTGTCGGAGACGTCCGCGATCGCGATGCCGACGCGATTCCGGTCGATCTCGATGATGTCGTAGAAATCGCCGCCGACGCTGCGGGCCGCCTGCATGCGCGCGAACAGGTCGAGCGCCGGCAGCTCGGGATAGCGCCGCGGCAGGATCGAAAGCTGCATGCGCTGCGCCATCGCGAGCTCGTCGGCGATCTGCTTCAGCGATTTTTCGAGCGCGACGTTCTTGTCGTTGAGCTCGTGCGTGCGTTCGGTCACCAGCCGGTCGAGCGTATCGGTGCGGGCCTGGACCTGGTCGGCCATCGACAGGAACACGCGCGCCAGGTGGCCGAGCTCGTCGCCGCGTCCGGCGAGCGCCGCGAGCGCGGCCGGATCGAATTGCTGGCGTTCGAAGGCTTCGGCGGCGGCCGTCACTTTCAGGACCGGTGCCGTGAAGCTGCGGCTGACATAGAGCCAGCCGAGCAGGATCGCGCCCAAGATGCTCACGATGTTGAGTCCCAGCAGCACCTGCTGTCCGAAATCGATCGAGCGCAGCGATGCGGTGGCGGTAGCGGCCGCCCGAAGCTGCGCCTCCTCGACGACGCGCTCGACCTCTTCGGTCAGCGCGGTTGCCAGCGCGCGGCTGCGCTCGACCAGCCGCTGCGCCTCGCCGGTGCGGTCGATGATCTCGCGCCGGAGCCCGATGATGCCGACCGGCGGGCCGGGTCCGGTGCCCTGCGCCGCCTCTTCGGCCTCGAGAATCTGCCGGCGCAGCTCGATGATGCCGTCCTCGCTCAGCCCCAGCGTCAGCAGCGTATGGAACTCGGCCGCGATCGGGCCGGCGCCCTCGACATCGGCCACGAGATCGAAGGCGGTCTGGAACCGGTCGGCCGCCGAGACGAACCGCTCGGTCAGGGGCTGCAGCAGGGCCGCGGTCGGCACGCTGACGGTTTCGGTCAGCAGTCCGAACAGCAGGTTGGCCTCGGACTGCAGGTCGGCCAGCGCGCCGAAGCGCAGCAGCATCGCATCGCTGACGCGTTCGTCGCGCGGCGACGGTGCGGCCTCGTCGAGCGCGTCGTAACCCGTCACCATGAAGAAAGTGGTGTCGTCCATCAGCGGCAGGATCAGACCGCTGAGGCGCCGGTGCGCTGCGACCGCGCGCGCGATCAGGGCATCGAGCTCCTCGCGCAGCACCAGCCGCTCGCCCACGACCCGGTCGAGATCGCGCAGCGCGGCGGCGAGTTCCACGCTCGCCGTGTCGATGGCGGTAAGCCGCGAATCCATCGCGACATCCTTGGCGCCGGCTTCGGTTGCGCCGATCTTAAGTTCCGAGACGAGCGCCAGCAGCGTCGTCTGCTGCTCCTGCAGACCGGCCATCACCGTCGCGCGCTCGTCGTTGCCGGCGACGGTGAGAAGTTTGGGCACCGTCGCGGCGATCAGCGCGCTCTGCCGCGCCAGCCGCAGCGACTGCGTCATCGCCGGTATCTGCTCCTGCGTGATGGCGCGCTGGTCCTGGCCGAGCTGCACGAACGAAACCCAGGCGACCACGCTCGCCAGCAGCGTCAGCAGCACCGCGCCGCCGATCGCGAGATAGAGCCGGGTCGCCAGCCCGAGCCGCGGGAACAGGCGGACATGGATCGGATCGTCCGTCATGGCGCCGCTGCGTCGTCGTCGACCGGGCGGATGCCGCCGCCCGGCCCGATCACGGTCAGAAACACCCGGTCCGAGCCCTGGTTGTCGCCGGGCGCGAAAGCGAGCGGGAAACCGCCGATGTCGAACCGACCGACCTCGTCGAGCGTCGCGAGGAAGGCGGCGCGCGTCGGCGGGCCGTCGATGCTGTCGAGCACGGCAATCGTCAGACGGGCGGCGAGATAGCCCTCGAGCGACACGAAACCGAGCGGCTCGTCGCCGTAGAGCGCCTTCATCGCCGCCTGGTACTCCGCCACCAGCGGCAGCGAGGCATCGAAGGGCGTCGGCACGACCTGGCTGATCACCGTGCCGACGCCGGCATCGCCGACCGTATCGAGGAGGGCGCCGGTGCCGACGAAGGAGACGTTGACGATGATCGCTTCGATGCCGAGCTTGCGGGCCCATTTGATGAACTCGGCGCTCGGCTGGTAGGCGCCGACGATCACGATCGCATCGGGATCGCCGCGCGCGATCGAGAGCAGGGCGCGTTTCACCGCGACGGTGTTGCGCGGATAGACGCCCTCGCTGACGGTTTGGAGGCCGCGGCGCTCGAGCGCGCGGATGACGCCGTTGCGCCCGGCGCGACCGTAGGAATCGTCCTGGTAGAGAATCGCGATCCGGTCCGCGCCGCGCGAGCGCGTCAGCCATTCGACGATGCTCTCGGTTTCCTGGAAATAGGAGGCGCGCAGGTTGACGACGGTGCGCAGTTCCGGATTGCGCAGGAATTCGGCGCCGGTGAAGGCGCCGATCAGCGGCACGTTGCCGGCGGTCGCGATCGGCTCGGCGGCCATCGAGGTCGGCGTGCCGACCGGGCCGATAAGCGCGAAGACCCGATCCTCCTCGATCAGCCGCTGGGTGTTCTCGATCGCGGTTTCGGGCTCGTAGCGATCGTCGTAGGAGATGAGCTCGAGCCGCCGCCCGTCGACGCCGCCGGCGCGATTGACCTCGTCGAAGGCGGCGAGGATGCCGCGCCGCATGTCCTCGCCGAGTGCCGCGGCCGGCCCGGTCAGCGCGGCCGACTGTCCGAACAGGATGACGCCGTCGCCGACGCCCGGCGTGTCTTCGTCGGCGCGAACCGCACCGGCGGGCAGCAGGAGCGCCGCCGCCAGCAGGGCGATGGCGAAGAGGGTCGGCCGGGTCCGGCCGCCAGTCGCGCCACGTCGCATCGGTCCGCCGGCTCGCTCCTGCCTGTCGATTGGGTCAACGCGGCGCCGACCGTATCATACTATGATCGGATTCGCGCCGGCCGGATCGGGCGTCGCGGGGACGCCCGGCCGCCGGTTCCCCACGGCATCGGCGTGAGGCTGCCCATGGCGTTATCGCCCGACGCGACGATCTACGAGAACATTCTGGTCAACATGGCCGACGGCGTGATCAGCGTCGATCTCGAAGGCCGCATCATCACCTTCAACGCCGCCGCCGGCCAGATACTCGGCCTGGCACCGGACGACGTGATCGGCCGGCTCTATGCCGAAATCTTCTTCGGCGGCCCGGCGTTCGACGATTTCAATGAGCTGGTGCTGAAGGCGATCTACGAATCGGAAACCACGCATTCGGCGACCGTGGCGATTGCCGTCGAAGGCCAGCCGCGGCATCTCGTCATGTCGACGACCTTCCTCAAGTCCGGCGGCGGCGGCAGCCGGCAGGGCGTCATCGTGGTGTTCAGCGACGTGACCGAACGCTGGCAGCGCGAACGCATCGAACGCCTGTTCGGCGCCTATCTCGATCCGCGCATCGTCGAGCGGCTGATCCGCGAAGGCGATGCGGCCGGCCGCGGCACGCGCCAGGAGATGACCATCCTGTTCTGCGACCTGCGCGGCTTCACGCGCATCAGCGAGAAGCTCTCGGCCGAGCAGCTGATCGATTTCGCCAACGCCTTCTTTTCGATCATGACCGAACCGGTGACGCGGCACCGCGGCGTGACCGACAAGTTCATCGGCGATTCGATCATGGCCTTCTGGGGTCCGCCCTTCACCGAGCCGGGCGATCACGCGCATCTCGGCTGCCGCGCGGCGCTGGAGCAGCGCAGCCTGCTCGCCCGGCTGCGCGAACGAATCGCCGACGAGCTCGGCACCATCGTATCGCCCGACGAGATCGACCTGCGCTGCGGCATCGCGACCGGCGAGGTGGTGGCGGGCAGCGTCGGCCCGCCGCAATCGCAGAACTACACCGTGATCGGCAACGCGGTGAATCTCGCGGCGCGGCTCGAGGCCGCCAGCAAGACGCTCGGCACGCCGATTCTGGTCTCGGAAACGACCGGCCGCCATGCCGGCGACGAGTTCGACCTGCGCGAGATGTCGCCGCTCGACGTGCGCGGACGATCGACGCCGGAGCGCGTGTTCGAGCTGCTCGGTCCGCGCGCGGCCTAGGTTGCGTCAGGTTCGAGTTCGGCAATCGCCGGCCGCTCGAAGAGCTGCGCGATCGTCTGCCACGGCCAGGTGCCGCGCCGGAAAATCTGCGCCCAGGGCGCCGCGGCCGGGAACGGCACGCCTTCCTGCCGGTAGATCGTGCCGACCAGGTTGAGCAGGCGGATGCGGTCCGGCCGCAGCCGGTCGAAGGCGCCGGCGCGAATCCGCCGCGGGTCGATCGCGCGCCGTGCCATGTCGGCGACCGCATGGGCGATCGCGCCGGGATTGGGATCGACGATGCGCGACCAGGCCGGATCGAGCACGCGGTCGCGGCCGCCGACGCTCGGCGTCGAGACGACCGGCAGGCCGCAGAGCAGATACTCGACGGCGGCGCGCATGGCGCCTTCCGCTTCCGAGAGGCAGAGCCCGACGCGCGCGCGGTTGAGCCATTGCGCGACCTCCGGCGGTTCGAACAGGCGGTATTCGCCGCCGAGCTCGTTGGCGAACGTCGCCTGCGGCAGCAGCGCCCGCAGTCTTTTCTCGTAGCCGGGTTCGGTCACGGTGCCGGGATGATAGCGATGATAGAGCAGCGCCACGCTCGGAATGCCGACGCACAGGTTGTGCCGCTTGAACGGCACCAGCGCCGCGTTGTAGACGGCATCGAACCGCTTCGGTTCGGCCGGCACGATGTCGAACTGCGTTTCGTCGACGAAGGCGAGCGTGCTGCAGAGAATCGCCGGCACGCCGACATTCTCGAGCAGCGCCACCTCGCCGCGCGTGTTGCACAGCACGATGTGACGATGCTCGGGATATTGTTCGCGCAGGCCGCGAAACGAGGCCGCCGTCCGCTCGGCGGCCTGCTTCGTCTCGCGCGTCCAGATTGTCCGGATCAGGAAATAGGCGCGCCGGTTGCCGACCCGGGATGCGATCGCCGTGGCCGCGCCGCTGGCCATGCCCGGCCATTGCGGGCCCCAGAAGATGAACGGCTCGCGCGCGATCAGGAAGCCGAACAGGCTGTCGGGCCCGACGATGTCGCCTTGCCGGTTCATGCGGCTATCGTGTCCGCCACGGTCCGCTCGGACAGGATCGTCGCCGCGGTCTTGAACGGCCAGGCGCCGCGGCGGAAAAGCTGCATCCAGTCCGCATCGCGCGGAAACGCCACGCCTTCCTCTGCGAAGATCGTCGCGATCAGCTTGACCAGCCGTGCCCGGTCGCCGCTGAGCTTCTCGACGGTCGTGCGCCGCACCAGTTGCGGGTCGACGTTCCGCGCCGCCAGTTCCCGCACCGCGGCCGCGATGGCGTCGGGCTCCGGTTCGGCCTCGATCCAGTAGCGCGGATCGGCGAGCCGATCGCGGCCGCCGACGTTCCGTGTCGACACGATGGGCAGGCCGCAGAACAGGTATTCGGCCGCTGCGCGCATCGCGCCCTCGTAAGGCGAAAGGCAAAGCGCCGCGCGCGCCCGGTTGAGCCATGCCGGGATCTCGCGGACCTCGAGCTGCCGGTACGGACCGTCGAGCTCGTTGATCCAGGTCGCATGCGGCAGCAGCGAATGAATTCTTTTGACATGTTCGGCTTCGTGTTCGAGGAAGTACTCGTGCCGATAATACAACAGGCCGAGGCTTGGAATGGCTTGGCACAATTCGTGCCTCTTGTACGGAGCGATGGCAGCGTTGTAGATCGCATCGAACGTCTTCGTTGCGGTCGCATCGATGTCGAAAACGGTTTCATCGACGAAGGCGGTATAGAGGCAGATCGCGGCCGGCAGTCCAACGTCGCGATAGTTCTGCAGCTCCTTGCGGGTCGAAACCAGGAACAAGAATCGATGCTCAGGGTACTTTGCCTGCGCCGTACGGACGAAATCGCGGTCGGCCGCGACGCTGGCCGGATCTTCACGATGCCAGCTCGGCGAGATGAGGAAATAGGCGCGCCGGTGGCCGATCGCATCGGCAATGTAGCTTGCGGGTCCGACCGGATACTCGAAGGCCGACGGCCCCCAGAAAATCGCCGGGTCGCGGCTGATCGCGATGCCGGCGACCGGTCCGACCGCCGGCGTATCGCCCCAGACGGGCGCGGGTGCCGCAGCGTCAACCACGATCCGCGATCCTGTCGGCTCCCGTCGGCGTCGTTGCCGGCAGTTCGGCGATCGGTACGGCGGAGAGGATTCCCTCGACCGTCGTCATCGGCCAGGCGCTGCGGCGGAAGAGTTCGATCCAGGCGGCGTTCGCGGGGAACGGTACCTGCTCCTGATTGAAGACCGTCTCGATGAAGCGGATCAGCCGCATTCGGTCGGCGCGCATCGCATCGAACGCCGCCTTGCGGATCGCCCGCGGATCGCAGAATCGTGCGCCGAGGCTGCGGACGGCCCCCGCGACCGAAGCCGGATCGGGTTCGACGATCAGCGAATGGCGCGGATCGAGCACGCGGTCGCGGCCGCCGATGCTGGGCGTCGACACGACAGGGATGCCGCAGAGCAGATACTCCATGGCCGCCAGCATCGCGCCCTCGCGGGCCGAGAGACAGAGCCCGACGCGCGCCCGGTTGATCCAGCGGCACACGTCGCCGCCGCCGAACCGGCGATAGGAGCCTTCCTCGTCGTTCAGGAATCGCGCCCGCGGCAGCTTCGCGCGATAGATCGCCAGAGTCTCCGCCGGCGGCCGTCCGCGCGCGGCATTGGCGAACCAGTGATAGATCAGGCCGAGTTTTTCGATGTCGCGGCAGAGCTCGTGGCGCTTTACCGGCGTCAGCGTTGCGGTGTAGATCGCATCGAGCTCCTTCGGCGCCCGCGGATCGGGCACGAAGCGGGTTTCGTCGACGAAGGCCAGTGCGCTGCAGAGGATCGCGGGTACGTCGCATTCCGCGAACCGTTCCACCTCCCGCCTGGTGTTGCAGAGCGCGATATAACGGTGCTCGGGATAGCGGGCGCGAAGGGCTGCGATCTCGGCGATATCGGCCTCGAAATCCTTCCCGTTCTCGCGCGTCGAACTCAGCGCGAAAAGAAAATAGACGCGGCGATTGCCGACGATCCCGGCGAGCACCCTGCCGGGTCCGGTCTGGCGTCCGGGCTGGTTCGGTCCCCAGACGATCAGCGGATCGCGCGAAATCAGGTAACCCGGCGTCGGCGTGTCGGGCGAGAAGCGCCGGCCGACGGATACGTCTTCCGCCGGCGGGTTCATGCCGCCGGCGTCGTTTCGGAAACGGCGCTCCCCGCCATCAGCCGCGCGGCGGTAAAGACCGGCCAGGTGCCGCGCCGGTACATCTGGTCCCAGTCGGCGCCTTCGGGGAACGTCCGTCCCTCGGCCCGGTAGATCGCGCGCACGAGCTGCATCAGGCGCCGCCGGCTGGGCGCGAGCGCTTCCAATGCTTCGCGGCGAATGGCGTGCGGGTCCGGGCGGCGGGCCTTGAGTTCCGCGACCGCCGTCGCCACCGCATCGGGCTCCGGCGCCGCCTCGATCCAGTAGGACGGGCGCAACAGCTCGTTCCGTCCGCCGAGGTTGCGTGTCGACACGACCGGCAGGCCCGCCAGCACGTACTCGGCGGTCGCACGATTCTGGCCTTCCTCGGCCGACAGGCAGAGACCGACATGCGCGCGAGCGAGCCATTGGACGATTTCGGGTTCCTTCAGATTCCGGTGCACGCCATCGAGCTCGTTGACGAAGGTCGCGTGCGGCAGCATCTCCTTCACGCGCAGTGCATGACCGAGCGTCGCGGGATCAGAATAGCGGTGATAGATCAGCGCCAGCCGCTCGATCCCCGCGCACAGCTCGTGTCTTTTAAAGGGCACGAGTTGGCCGTTGTAGAGCGCATCGTAATCGCGCTCCCGTTCAGGCTGGATGTCGAACGTGAACTCGTTCACGAACGCGGCGCCGCCGCAGAGAATCGCGGGTTGCCGGGCGATGCGATAGCGCTCCAGCTCGCCCCTGGTGGCGCACAGCACGACGTGCCGGTGCTCCGGCCATTGCGCCCGCAACTGCGCGATATGCTTCAGGTCGCCGCGGACGAGATCGTCGCGCTCGCGGGTCCAGGCCGGCGATAACAGGAAATAGGCGCGCCGGTTGCCGACATAGGGTGCGAGCGTCGTGCCGGGGCCGGCGAGGAAGGGCGGGGTCGTCGGGCCCCAGACGATCAGCGGATCGCGGCTGATCAGGACGCCGGCGACCTTGGCGTTGGCGGGATCTTCGTCGGGCGTCATGGGAGACGATCCGGAGGCTCGAGGGCACGCGGGGGGCCGTGCGCCGGATCGTAGCAACCGCGAGGGCGGCCCGCCTACCGCGTCGCGGCAGGCGCGGCCGAGCCGCCCTGACGGCGGGGCGGCGTCGGGGTCAGGCGATCTCGCGCGCGACGATGTCGGCGACCTGGCGGCCGTTGACGAACGCACCGCCGACCGTCGTCGCCATGCCGCCGGCCAGGGCCTCGCCGGCGAAGTAGAGCCGGTCGTCGTGCGACGCCGCCAGCAGCTCGCGGGCGCCATGACCGCCGGGCTTCGCCACCGCGTAGGCGCCGCGGACGTTGCTGTCGCTGCCCCAGCCGGTGAAGCGGCCGGCCACGAAGCTGCGGTCGACGTCCGGTCCGAAGATGCGGCGCAGCTCGCCGAGCGCAAAATCGACCGCCGCCTTTTCGCCCGCTCCGGTCAGATCCCACGCGAAGCGGCCGCCGACGAAACCGACCATCATGTCGGTGTCGCAGGGCCAGGAATGGAAATAGGAGAGCTGCGATGTGTCGGCGGTGTAGCTCAGCCACTCGTTCGGGCGCAGGCCGAATTTCGTGCTGCCGTCGAACTGCAGGCCGATCTTGGCGAGCAGGCCCATCGGCAGGTCGTCGATCGCGCGCAGCGTTCTGGCCGGCAGCGGCGGATCGAACCTGATCGATTCGGCCGCCAGCACGCCGGTCGAAACCGTGACGATCGCAGCCTTGGCCCGGATCGTGCCGGCCGGCGTTTCGACCCTAACGCCGTCGGCGCCGCCCCAGTCGATCGTCGTGACGGGCGTCGAGGTCTGCACCGGAATGTCCTTGCCGACGCTCCGAATGACGCTGCCGACGCCTTCGCGCACCTGCAGGCTCGGCGTCGCCATGTCGAGCTTCCACCAGTCGACGGCGGAAAACTCTTCGATCTCCATGCCCATGTCGATCGGGCCCAGCCAGGTCTTCACCACGTTGGTCCAGGGAAGGTTGACCGGCAGCCGACTGGCCGCCGCGACGTCCTGGCCCGAATGGGCGATGCCGCGGAACGCCGTCGAGACCTCGTACCAGGCCTCCCGGTAGGCGGCGTTCTCGGTATAGGATGCCGGCGTCGCGCCGACGAACAGGCGTTCCTTCGCATCGTCCTGCGGAACGAGACTGAACCCGGCGCGGTTCGCGATCGGCGTCAGCGGATTGTGATCGGCCTGGTAGATCCAGGACGCGCCGTGATCGAACGGCACCCCGAAGCTCGCCGTTTCCGTGAAGGCACGGCCGCCGATCCAGTCCTTGGCTTCGACGACGACGAAACTGATGCCGCGCTGCGCGAGCAGATAGGCGGCGGCGATGCCGGCGGCGCCGGCCCCGACGATGACGACGTCGGGATTGCTCGGCATCGATCGCGCGGCGCTCGGCAGGACGAGCGCCGGCAGGGCGGCGCTGGCGGTCAGGCCGGCCAGGAACTTTCGGCGATCGACGCTGGCGAAGCCGGTTGCACCGGTGGCGGGCAGCAGACGCGCTTTCATGGCCCTCATCCCCATCGAACGGCGCCGGATCGCATCCCCGCACGGGACGGCCCGGTAGGCGCCGGGTTGATCCACAGCCTTGGAACGGGGCGGGAACGCCGAGCGAAGCGGCCTTCGGAGCCGATGGGAGTTCGAGCTGGACGTCGAAACCCGCTGGCCGAAAACCTCGTTCCCTGTGCCCCGCAACGGCCGGAATCTAGCGCGACGATCCGGGAGAGGATGGTTAAAAAATGACTAAAATCAACGAATAACGAGTTATGCTTGATGTTGTGGATTACATACGAATGTATGCCCAGAATCTGGTGTCCAATCGCCGGAAGGATACCGGCGCTGGGCCCGGTCGGGCGCGAATCGGCAAAGGGTCTAACCCCCTATACGGATGCAGGGGGCGTATCGCCGGGTCGTCGGGGAAGGCCGCCCGCCCGGGGGCAGGTGTCAGCCGATGGCGAGCGCCGCCTGGCGCGCGGCCCGCACGCCCGAATTGAACGCGCCGCCGCCTGTCATCGACAGGCCCTCGCCGGTCGCTTCGCCGGCAAAGAACAGACGATCCTCGACCGGCTTCATCAGCGCGTTGCGCGCTCCCATGCCGCCCGGCCGCTGGTGCGCGTAGGCGCCGCGCATATCGGGATCGTTGGCCCACTGCGTGAAGCGGCCCTTCACGAAATGACGGTCGACATCGCTGCCGAAAATCCTGCGCAGCTCGCCGAGCGCGAAATCGACGGCCTGGGCTTCGCCGGCTCTCGACAGTTCCCAGCCGAAGCGTCCGCCGACCCAGCCGATCATCAGGTCGAAATCGAACGGCCAGCTCAGGAAATAGCAGACCTGTTCGCCGGTCGCCGCGTAGGTCAGCCAGTCGCTCGGCGCGAGGTCGAAGCGCGTGCCCCGGAACTGCAGCGGAATCTTGCACAGCAATCCCATCGGCAGGTTTCCGATCGCTTCCAGCTTCTCCGGCGGCAGCGGCGGATCGAAACGGACGGTCTCGGCGGCAAGGACGCCGGTCGAGACGGTCAGGATGCAGGCCTTCGCCGCGATCGTGCCGGCATCGGTCTCGACCGCGACGCCGCTGCCGCCCCAGCGGATCGTGCGGGCCGGCGTCGCGAGGCTGACCGGCACGTCGCGACCGAAATGTGCGACCAGCGTACCAAAGCCTTCGCGGATCATCAGATTGGGCGCGGTCGAATCGAGCTGATACCAGTCGACTGCGGAAAATTCGTCGACGTCGGCGCCCATCGACATCGGCCCGATCCAGCTGTTGCTGACATGCGACCAGGGCAGCGCAACGGGGATCGACGGGCCCGGCGCGACATCCTCGACCCTGCTGCCGAGCCGCGAGATCGTGTTGATCGTCGCATCCCAGGCCTCGCCGTAGGCATCGATCTCGGCGGCGGTCGCGGCGCGATCGCCCACGAACACGGCCTCGCCCGCATCGTCGTGATTCATCAGCGTGAAGCCGGCTTCCCTGGCGATTCCGGTATAGGGATTGCGGTTCGACTGGTGCAGCCACGAGCAGCCGTGATCGAACGGGATGCCGAAGCTTTCGGTGTCGGTGAAGGCGCGGCCGCCGATGCGATCCTTGGCCTCAAGCAGGACGAAGCCGAGGCCTTTCCCGGCCAGCGCATGCGCGGCGGCAAGGCCGGCCGAACCGGCGCCGACGATCACGACATCGGGATTGCTCGCCTGCGCGCGCGCCCACAAGGGCAGCGACGCGGTCGCCAGCAAGGTTGCGAGAAAGCGGCGCCGGTGCAGCAGCGGACCGCCGATTCGCGCGGTTGCGATAGGGGTCATGCCGGAAGCCTCCAGAATGCCGGGCGGCAGCTTAACAGAACGACGCGAAAGGGGCCGTAGCGATTGCAGCCGGACCGTGCATGGCGTGCGCTTTCCGCCGACCGGATTACTCGGCCGGCTGCGGCTCCGTCTGCGCGTCGGGATGTTTCGTGTCGTGCGCGTCCGCGCCCATGCGATGGCGTCGCGCCAGCACCAGATAGGCGGCCGGTACCACGAACAGGGTGAAGATCGTGCCGCAGATCATGCCGCCGACGATGACCCAGCCGATCTGCTGGCGGCTCTCGGCGCCGGGGCCGGACGCCAGCGCCAGCGGCACGGCGCCCAGCACCATCGCGCCGGTCGTCATCAGGATCGGCCGCAGCCGGATCGAGGCGGCCACCACGACCGACTCCACGCGCTCGCGTCCGCGATCGCGCAACTGGTTGGCGAACTCGACGATCAGGATGCCGTGCTTGGTGATGAGCCCCACCAGCGTCACGAGGCCGATCTGGCTGTAGACGTTGAGCGTGCCGCCGGACAGCAGCAGCGCCGCCAGCGCGCCGGTCATTGCCAGCGGCACCGTCAGCATGATGATGAACGGGTCGATGAAACTTTCGAATTGCGCGGCCAGCACGAGATAGATGAACAGCAGCGCCAGCAGGAACACGGTATAGAGGCTGCCGCTGGCCGAAAGAAACTCGCGCGATTCGCCCTTGTAGTCGAGGGTAACGCCGGGGCCTCCCACCTCGTTCACGACGGTTTCGAGATAGGCGAGCGCCTCGCCGAGCGTGTAGCCGGTCGCGAGGTTGGCGGAGATCGTCGCCGCGCGCAGCTTGTCGAAATGCGGCAACTCGCGCGGTGCGACCGTCTCGACGATCCGCACCAGGTTGGCGAGCTCGATCATCGTGCCGTCTTCCGAGCGGACGAAGATCGGCGCGATGTCGCGCGGCACCGACCGGTCGACGTCGCTGACCTGCACCACCACCTCGTATTCCTCGCCGCCGCGCTTGAAGCGGGTGACGTTGCGCCCGCCCAGCATGGTCTCGAGCGTGCGGCCGATGGTAATGATGCCGACGCCGATATCGGCCGCCTTGTCGCGATCGACTTCGACGCGAAGCTCCGGCTTGTTGAGCTCGAGATTGGATTCGAGGTTGATGAGACCCGTATTGGCGCGCGCCGCGGCGATCACGCGGTCGACGATCGCCTGCAGCTCTTCGTAGGGCCGGGTCGTCAGCAGTACCATCTCGACCGGCTTGCTGTGGCTGCCGCTGCCGAGCGAGGCCGGCGTGGTCGGCGTCGCGCGGATGCCGGGTATCAGGTACATGCCGTTGCGCAGCGATTCCGCGATCTCGATCGAGGAGCGCTCGCGCTCTTCCCAGGGAAGCAGCCGCAGGAAGGAGATGCCCTGCGAGACGGTCGGCGAACCGACGACCATGAAATAGCTCCGCAGCTCCGGCACCTCGGCATAGAGCGCCTCGAGCTTGCGCGCGTTCTCGCTCATGATCGCCGGCGTTGCGCCCTCGGGGCCGGAAAAAATGCCGACCACAACGCCGCGGTCCTCGATCGGCGCCAGCTCCGACTTGAGCTGGCCGAAAAGCTGCCAGGCCAGCAGCGCGACCGGCACCAGGATCAGCATCACCAGGCCCGGCCGCCGCATCAGCCGCGCCAGCAGGGCGCGGTAGGAGCGGATTGTCGCGTCCATGCCGCGTTCGATGGCGGCCGATACGAACATGCGCCTGGTGGGGCGGCGCAGGAACTGCCCGCACATCATCGGCGTCAGCGTCAGCGCGACGAAGCCGGAGATCAGCACCGCCCCGGCGAGCGTGAGCGCGAACTCCGCGAACAGGCGCCCGGTGCGGCCCTCCGAGAATCCGATCGGCGCGAACACGGCGGCGAGCGTCAGCGTCATCGCCACCACCGCGAAGCCGATCTCGTGGATGCCGCGGGTTGCGGCCTCGACCGGCCGCGCGCCGGTCTCGACGTGGCGGTAGGAGTTTTCGAGCACGACGATCGCATCGTCGACCACGAGGCCGATCGCCAGCACGAAGGCCAGCAGCGTCAGCGTGTTGACGGTGAAACCGAAGGCGAAAATCAGCACGAAGGCGCCGATCAGCGACACGGGGATGGTGACGATCGGGATCGCGGTGGCGCGCGGCGAGCGCAGGAAGAAGAAGATCACGAGGATGACGAGGATGGCCGCCTCGCCGATGGTCTTGAAGACCTCCTCGATCGACCGTTCGATGAAGATCGAGGTGTCGTTGCCGATCGATACCTCCATGCCGGGCGGCAGGGTCTCGGTGATCGTCGGCAGCGCGTCGCGCACGGCCTGGCTGACCTCGAGCGGGTTCGCGGTCGCCTGCTTGACGACGCCGAGCGCGACCGCGATCCGGCCGTTCTGGCGTGCGATGACGCGCTCCTCCTCCGGCCCGATCTCGACGCGCGCCACGTCGCCCAGCCGCACCAGGTAGCCCTCGGTGCGCTTGACGATGATGTCCTCGAACCCGGCGATGTCGGACAGTCGCGTATCGGTGAGGACGGTGAACTCGCGCGTGTCGCTCTCGATGCGTCCGCCGGGCACGTCGACATTCTGCGCCTCGATCGCCGCCTCGATGTCGCCCGGCGTCAGGCCGAAGGCGGCAAGCCGCGCGCGATCGAGCCACACGCGCATCGCATAGCGCCGCTCCCCGAACACCCGCACCTCGGACACGCCCGGCAGCGTTGCGAGCTGGTCGCGCACCTGGCGCGAGGCGATATCCGATACTTCCAGGATGTCGTGCCGGTCGCTCGAGAAGGCGAGGTAGATGATCGGCGAGGCGTCGGCTTCGACCTTCGCGACGATCGGTTCCTCGATGTCGTCGGGCAGTCGCCCGCGGATGCGGGCGACCCTGTCGCGCACGTCGTTGGCGGCGGTGTCGGGATCGACCTCGAGCCGGAACCGCACGGTGATGCGGCTTTCCTCGGCGCGGCTGGTCGATTCGATGATCTCGACGCCCTCGATGCCGGACAGCGAATCCTCGAGCGGATCGGTGACCTGCGTCTCCACGATCTCGGCGCTGGCACCCGGATAGTCGGTGCGCACACTGACGACCGGCTCGTCGATGTTCGGATATTCGCGAACGCTGAGGCGCTCGTAGCTGACCAGCCCGACCAGGATCACGATCAGGCTGAGCACGGTGGCGAAGACCGGCCGGCGGATGCAGAGTTCGGAGAACCACATGGCGCAGCTCCCCTCAGCCGGACCGGGCCGGATCGGGGCTGCGCTCAGCCACCGCCGCTCTCCACGATCGTGACTTCGGCGCCGTCAAAGAGGCGAAGCTGGCCGGCGGTCACGACGACGTCGCCGGCGGCAAGACCGGCGGTCACCTCGATGCGGCCGCGCAGGCGCTGGCCGACCTCGATCGGCACGAGCTGCGCACGGCTGTTCTCGATCCGGTAGACGTAGCTGCTGCGGCCGATCGGCACCAGCGCCGCCTCGGGCACCATCAGCGCGTTGGGCCGTCGGTCGTAGATCAGCTCGACGCGCGCGAACAGGCCGGGACGGAGTTTGCCCTCGTCGTTCGGTATTTGCGCGCGCAGCACCAGCGAACGGCCATTCTCGTCGACCAGCGGATCGATCGCGTAAACCGCGCCGAGCACGGGTTCGTCGCTGAGCGCATCGACCGTCACCGTCACCGCCTGGTCGGCCGTGGTCTGCCGGAAATAGATCTCGGGCACCCGGAAATCGACCTTCAGCGGATCGATCGATTCCAGGTTCACGATCACGTCGCCGGCGTCGATGTATTGTCCGACGCTGACGCGGCGCAGGCCGAGCACGCCGGCGAAGGGCGCCCGCACAACCGTCTTGTCGAGCAGCGCCTGCGCGACGAGCAGGTCCGCGCGATCGGCCTTGAGCTGCGCCTCGGCCTCGTCGAGCGCGCGCTGCGTTCCCGCCTGGCGCGCCAGCAGCTCGCGCGCGCGTTCGTAGTTCGATTCGCTGAGAGAGATGCGCGCCTGCACCTCGGCGATCTGCGCCGCATAGATCGACTGGTCGAGCGTCGCGATCGGATCGCCGGCGGCGACCGCGGTGCCTTCAACCGCTTCGAGCTCGACGATGCGGCCGGCGATCTCGGGGCTGACCTGGACGGACTCGTTCGAACGCAGCGTGCCGACTGCGGGGATCGAAAGAACAAGTTCCTCTGTCGCGGCGGTTGCGACTTCGACCGGTATCTTCTGCGCCGGCGGCGCGACGCCCGCGGGTGCCGTACCCTCGCTGCCCGGGCGCAGATACCAGTAGCCGCCGGCGGCAACCGCCAGCAGTAGCAGGGTCAGGAGGATCGGGCGCGCGCGCATGGGCCAACTCGCGGGGGACGCTAGCAGAAACGCGTTGCGCTGTCGCCCGCGGCGAGCCGGAAGCGACCGTTCAGAAGCCCGAATTCGGTTCCCTGAGGAAAGCGAGTTCCTCGTCGGTGGAGGGTCGGCCCAGCGCCCCGTTGCGGTGAGGGAATCGGCCGAACCGCTCGACGATTTCGCGATGACGCTCGACGAACCAGAGATGACGCTCGAGCGCCTCGCGTCCGGTCGTGTCGGTCAGCGCCGCAAACTGCGGCGCGGCCCAGGCCCGGAACAGTTCGACGGAACGGACCTGGTCGGCCAGCTTCTCGCTGTGTTCGAACGGCAGATAGAAATACCAGCGCCGGTCCGCCGGCTGCGCCGTATCGAAGCCGCGCGCGATCGCCCGCCCGGCGGTCGCAAGCGCCTGCGCGTCGGTCGCAAAGGCGCGCGCGCTGCGGCGGAACAGGTTGCGCGGCAGCTGATCGAGCAGCAGCACGAGCGCGAGCGCGCTGTCGGCGCTGCGCTCCCAGTGCGCGAGCCGCCCGTCCGCGGCCTCGCGCTGTTGCGCACCGAAACGCCGCCGCAGCGCCTCGTCGAAGGCGGCGTCGACTTCGAAGTGTAACGACTTTGCGAAGTCCGAGAACCAGAACTCGAGCAGCGGACGCGGATCGTCCGGAGCCGTCACGCCGCCAGCTCGTTCTGCTTCAGGATGCGCTGCACCGAGGGCCGCGCCCGCACCATGTCGGAGAGCCGCCTCACGCTCGGGAACCGCTCGCGGATACCCGGACAGCAGCTTTCCCAGTTCGACAGCATGAAGGCGAACGCATCGGCGGCCGAGAAACGCTGACCGGCAAGGTACGGACCGTTGGCCGCCAGATGGCCGTCGATGCGCTTCCAGTGATCGGCGATCTCGGCCTCGGCGCTGGCGACCAGCGGCTGGATATTCTTCGCGTCGGTCGTGTGCCGGTCGGGATAGTAGAATCGCAGGATCGCGGGTTGCAGCGTGTTGGTCTGGAAGATCAGCCATTGCAGCGCGGGACCGAGCGCGGGATCGCCGGCCTCCGGCATGAGCTTCGCCGCCCTGTGACGGGCATCGAGCAGCAGGCAGATCGCCGCGCATTCGTAGATCGCCTGCCCGCCGTCGATCGCCAGCGTCGGCACCTTGCCGGCGGGATTGAGCCTGAGATAGCCGGGATCCTTCTGCGGCACCTCGTTGATCGGTACGCTGCGCGTTTCGTATGCCGCGCCCGTTTCCTCGAGACAGATTTGTGCCGCGAGCGCCGCGCTGTTCGGCGCCCAATAGAGCGTATACATCGGAGACCCTCCCGGATCGAAGCCCGCGCCATCGTGCAGGGCGCCGGGACGGAGTCAAGCGGCTCCGGACATTGGCGGGCGGAGCGGGTTCGCACGATCGGGTGCAAGCGCAAGCGCTGCCGCCCGATTGTGATCCGCTCTAGCGGCCGGCGTGTTTCCGGCGGTCGCGCAGTAGGAACTGGGCGCTCACCAGCAGCAGCGCCGACACCGAGAGCACGACGGTCGCGATCGCGTTGACCTCGGGCGTGAGGCCGCGCCGGATCGAGGCGAAGATGAAGATCGGCAGCGTCACCTCGCTGCCGTTGACGAAACTGGCAACCACATAGTCGTCGAAGCTGAAGGTGAAGCTGAGCAGGAAGCCGGCGATGACGGCGGGCAGGATCAGCGGCAGCGTGACCTGGCGGAACGTGCCCCAGGGCGTCGCATAGAGATCGGTCGAAGCCTCGATCAGGCTGCGGTCCATGCCGGCGATGCGCGCCCGCACGATCACGATGACGAGAGCGAGGTTGAAGAGCGTGTGCGCGGCGACGATCGAACCCCAGCCGAGCTGGAGCTGCGGCGCCCCGGGCGATATGGAGAGCAGCGCCTCGTTGACGATATCGCGCGCGGTCGCAAGCGCGATCAGCGTCGCGATGCCGATGACGATCGCGGGGATCATCAGCGAGGTATAAATCAGCGCATCGTAGAGCCGCCGCAGCGGACCCTTCACGCGCTGGAGGGCCAGCGCCGCCATCGTGCCGAAGGCGGCCGCCAATGTCGCCGACACGAAGCCGATCGAGAGGCTGTTGGCGAGCGCCTCGAGCACGAACCGGTTCGAGAACGCCGTCTCGTACCATTGCAGCGAAAAGCCCCTGAACTGACTGGCCTGCCGCCCCTCGCTGAACGAGATCAGCACGATCATCGCGATCGGCGCGTAGAGGAAGAGATAGACGAAGATCGCGTAAAGGCGCATCGCCGGCTCAGATCAGCGAGATGTCGCGTTCGCCGCCGCGGCCGCGGGTGACACGCAGCGCGATCCCGACCGCGATCAGCATCAGGACGACGAGCGTCGCCGCGACGGCCGAGCCGAACGGCCAGTTGCGCGACTGCAGGAAGAGGTCGACGAGCGCGTTGCCGATGAAGAAAACCTTGCCGCCGCCGAGCAGCTGCGGGATCAGGTACTCGCCCATCAGCAGGATGAAAACGAGCATCGAGCCGGTGACGACGCCCGGCAGCGACATCGGCAATGTCACCTGCCGGAACGTGCCGAACGGCGTGGCGCCGAGATCGGCCGAGGCTTCGAGCAGGCGTTTGTCGAGCCGCTCGAGGCTCACGAAGATCGGAAACGTCATCAGCGGCAGGTAGCCGTAGACGATGCCGATCAGGACGGCGAGCGGCGTGTTGATCAGCCGCACGCCCTCGATGCCGATCAGCGCGAGCCAGGCCGGCAGGCCCTTGCCCGACAGGATCACGATCCAGGCATAGGTGCGCAGCAGGAAGCTGGTCCAGAACGGCAGGATGACGAGGATGAGCAGCGCCAGCCGCAGCCGCGGGCCGACCCTGACCGCCAGATAGTAGGCGAGCGGATAGGCGGCGAGCAGGCAAAGCGCGGTGCCGATCGGCGCCAGCACCAGCGTGTTCTTGAAGGCCGCCAGCCGCGCCGGGAGATTGAGATAGTTCTCGAACGTGAAGGCCGCCTGGTAGCCGCCGGCCGGCGCGCGCTCGCCGAACGAGAAGATCAGCACGACCGCCAGCGGCAGCAGCAAAAGACAGAAGAACCAGAAGCTGCTCGGCGCCAGAAGCAGCGCGGTCGCGAGCCGCTGGCGTGCGGGTCTTGCGTCAGGTTCGGTACCGGCCATCGCCTGTTGCCGTCGGATCGGCGACGCATTGCCGGCCGCCCGTCCCGCGAATGCGGAGCGGGCGGCACGGCCGATGCCCTTGCCGATCAGGCCGCCTTGAAGCGGGCGAACAGCTCGGCGCGCGCCTCGTTGGTGATCAGGCCCGCGGCGCCGTATTCCAGCGGCGACAACAGATCGGCCGCCGGGTAGACGATCGGATCCTCGAGCAGTTCCGCCGGCAGCAGCGCGTTGGTGCGCGCATCCGACGTCGGATAGCCGTGGAACAGCACTTCGCGCGCATTCACGTCCGGCGTCACGAGATAGTCGATCAGCGCATAGGCGCCCGGCACGTTCGGCGCATCGGACGGAATCGCGTAATAGTCCGTCCAGATCTCGCCGCCCTCGCGCCCGAGCACGTAGGCCATGGCCGGGTTCTCGCGGCGCAGCTGTACCGCATCGCCGGTCCAGCAGATCGACATGACCGCGTCGCCCGAGAGCATCGCGGGCTTGTAGTCGGAATTGATGCCGAACAGGTGCGGCTTGGCGGCCAGCAACAGCTCTTCCGCCTGGGCGAGCTCGGCGGGATCGATCGAGTTGAACGAGTAGCCGTAGTACTTGAGCGCATTGCCGATGGTGGTGAGCTGATAGTCGTGCACCAGCACGGCGCCCGAATGGGTCGTCATGGTGAGGTCCCAGAATTCCTTCCAGGTCGTCGGATTTTCCGTCACCACCTCGGTGTTGATGACGTAGCCGGTGGTGCCCCAATCCTTCGGGATCGCGTAGACCGTGCCGTCGACGATGCCCGGCTCGAGATAGCGCGCTTCGTGGGCCGACGGATCGTGGTTCGGAATCAGCGACAGGTCGAGCGGCGTCAGCAGCCCCTGACCAACATAGTCGAGAATCGTGTAGTTGGTCGGCACCAGCACGTCGTAACCGGCGGCGCCCGCCTGCAGCTTGGCCATCATCTCTTCGTTCGAGCCGAACACGCTCACTTCGATGGCGGCGCCGGTCTGGGCGGTGAAGGCGTCGAGATTCGCCTGGTCGTGATAGCTCGGCCAGGTGCAGAGGCCGACGCGGTCGCCGATGTCCTGCGCTATCGCCCGGCGCGGGGCGAGACCCGGCATCGCGGTTGCGAGCGCGACCGTCGCGGCGCCGAGACCGGTGGTTCCGAGGAACTGGCGGCGGCTGATCGATCCACGCTTCCAGCGCCACAGCTGGTTCATGAACTCCGTGCGATTCATCTTGATTCTCCCAAGCCCGTTCCGGGCGGTTTGCAACGCGGCGGCTCCCTGTCCGATCGACCGCGCCGCCCGTCGCTGCGGCTGCGGTCGGAAGAATTCGGTCGGCGTCAGTCCTCGGCGAGTGCCAGCGCCTCCGTGCTGGCCCAGCCGAACCCCACCGCATCGCCGGGCGCGAAACGCTCGGTGAGCGCGGTCGAATGTTTCGGCGCCCGCACCAGAATGTCGCCGAGCGAGGGCGTGGCGATCGCGAAGGCCGCGTGATCGCCGAGATAGATGCGGTTATGGATGCGGCCCTCGAAGCGCGCGTCGAGATCGCGGGGGCTCGCCGCACCCGCGCGCCAGAGCAGAATCGATTCCGGGCGCACCGCGATATGGCCGCGCGCGCCGGCCGACAGTCCGTGTCCATGCCGCGACAGGCGGCCCCGCAGTTTCAGCCCGCCGTCGAGCGCAATGCGGACGGCGCCGCCGTTCGCCTCTTCGACGCGGCCGGAAAAGAAGTTCGATTCGCCGACGAAATCGGCGACGTAGCGGTTGACCGGCGCGTCGTAGAGCTCGGCCGGCGAACCGGACTGCACGATGCGGCCCTGGCGCATGATGGCGATCGTGTCGCTCATGCTGAGCGCTTCTTCCTGGTCGTGCGTCACCAGCACGAAGGTGATGCCGACGTCGCGCTGCAGGTTCTGCAGCTCGATCTGCATGTCGCGGCGCAGCTTGCGGTCGAGCGCGGCGAGCGGCTCGTCGAGCAGCAGCACGGTCGGCTTGTTGATCAGCGCGCGCGCCAGCGCCACGCGCTGCTGCTGGCCGCCCGACAGTTCCCAGACGCGGCGGGCCTGCATGCCCGGCAGCCGCACGAGCTCGAGCATCGCATCGACCTGGCGCGCGATCTCGCCGGCCGCGGGGCGCGGGCGGCGCTGGCGCAGCCCGTAGGCGATGTTGGCCGCGGCATCGAGATGCGGAAACAGCGCGTAGTGCTGGAACACCATGTTGACCGGCCGGCGGTGCGCCGGCACGCCGACCATGGCGACGCCGCCGATCTCGATATTGCCCTCGCTCGGCTGCTCGAAGCCGGCGATCAGGCGCAGCGAGGTGGTCTTGCCGCAGCCGGACGGGCCGAGCAACGAATGGAAGCCGCCGCGCGGGATCGCCATGTCGACGCGGTCGACGGCGCGCACCTCGCCGAACAGCTTCGAAACGCCGGTGAAGCGGATGTCCACCGCGTCGCGGGACGCGTCGGTCGAGCCGGACGGTGTGGCCATGCGGTCCAGGAAACCCCGTTTTTCGTGTCGGTCCGGCCGGGCGGCCGGAACAGGCGGGCGTCGGTCGTCCGACCCGGCGAAACTCTAGTCGGCGGCCGGCGGCCGGACAACGGGAAGGCAATGGGCGGCCTGGTTCTGCGCCCCAACGAAAAACGCCCGGGCCGCGGCCCGGGCGTTTCTCAACACTTGCGCCGATACGTGCGTCTTCGGGCTAATTCCGGTTGCCCAGCAGGCGCAGCAGCATCAGGAACAGGTTGATGAAGTCGAGATAGAGGCTGAGCGCCCCCATCACGGCCTTCTTGGTCGCGATGGCCGCATCGTCCAGCGCATTGTACTGGTGCTTGATGCGCTGGGTGTCGTAGGCGGTCAGGCCGGTGAAGACCAGCACGCCGATGATCGAGATCGCGAAGGTCAGTGCCGAACTGGCCCAGAAGATGTTCACGATGCTGGCGATGATGATGCCGATCAGGCCCATGAACAGGAACGAGCCCCAGGCGGTGAGGTCGCGCTTGGTCGTGTAGCCGTAGAGGCTCATCGCGGCGAACGTGGCGGCCGAGATGAAGAACACCCGGGCGATCGAGCCCTCCGTGTACTGGTAGAAGATCGTCGACAGCGACAGGCCCATGACGGCGGCAAAGGCCCAGAACAGGATTTGGGCGACGGCCGGCGACAGGCGGTGCACGCCGAAGCTCAGCACGAGTACGAATCCGAGCGGCGCTAAAACCACCACCCAGCCCAGAATCGGAGAGATCTGCGTCAGCTGGAGGAGCAGGTCATACTCGAACGCCAGATAGGCGACCACCCCGGTCAGCGCAACGCCGCCGGCCATGTAGTTGTAGACCCGCAGCATGTACTGGCGGAGGCCGACATCGACCTGGGCGGCCTCGGCCTGGGCGCGCGTCATGCGCCCGGCGCTGGTCACGTTGCGGCGTTCCGGAGAGATAGCCATGGTTTTCCAAGTCCCTGTCTCAAGTGGAAACCTCACGGTCCAATATCGGGTGTGCGACCGGTCGAATCAAGCGAAACCGGAGGGACTCCAAGCGGCTGCGCCGCCCTGTCGCGGGCGGAATTCCGCCGGTTCTCCGGTGGCGGCGATCGTGCGGGCGCGACCCGGAATCGCTGTCCGGCGAGCCGTCCCGGTTGCTTGACCGGCCGGCGGGGCGGCTGCGATAAGGCGCCGCCCGCCGGGCTTCCAACCCCCGCGCCGTGAGGATCGAAGGCCTCTCCCCCATGAACCGCATCTTTTCCGGCGTCCAGCCGACCGGCAATCTGCATCTCGGCAACTATCTCGGCGCCATCCGCAACTGGGTGAAGCTGCAGCAGAGCTACGAGTGCCTCTACTGCATCGTCGACATGCACGCGATCACCGTCTGGCAGGAGCCGGCGGAGCTCCGGAAGAGCACGCGCGAGGTGGCGGCCGCCTTTCTCGCCTCGGGCATCGATGCGACGAAGCACGTCGTCTTCAACCAGAGCCAGGTCTCCGGCCATGCGCGGCTGGCCTGGATTCTCAACTGCGTCGCGCGGCTGGGCTGGCTCAACCGCATGACCCAGTTCAAGGAGAAGGCCGGCAGGGACCGCGAGAACGCGTCGGTCGGTCTCTACGCCTATCCGTGCCTGATGGCGGCCGACATTCTCGCCTACAAGGCGACGCACGTGCCGGTCGGCGAGGACCAGAAGCAGCATATCGAGCTCGCCCGCGACATCGCGCAGAAATTCAACAACGATTTCGGCGTCGAGTTCTTCCCGCTGCCGGAGCCGCAGATCTTCGGCACCGCGACGCGCGTCATGAGCCTGCGCGACGGCACCGGGAAGATGAGCAAGTCCGATCCCTCGGATTACAGTCGCATCAACATGACCGACGATGCCGACGCCGTGGCGCTCAAGATCCGCCGGGCCAAGACCGATTCCGATCCGCTGCCGGGGCCCGATGCGCTCGATGCCAAGGGCGACGTGCTGGCCGAGCGCTGGACGGCGCGGCCTGAGGCCTTCAACCTGCTCGGCATCTACGCCGCGCTGTCGGACAAGAAGCTTGCCGATGTGCTGGCCGAGTTCGAAGGCCAGCCCTTTTCGAAATTCAAGGAACGGCTGACCGAGCTCTCGGTCGCGACCGTCGGCCGGATCGGCAACGAGATGAAGCGGCTGATGGCCGATCCGGGAGAGATCGACCGCGTGCTGCGGAACGGCGCCGAACGGGCGCGCGCCATGTCGGACCCGATCGTGCGGCAGGTCGAGGATATCGTCGGCTTCCTGCACCCGTAACGCTTGTGCCCTTGCGCGGCGGCCGGGAAGCGCCCAATTCTGGGGCGCTTTCGCCCGTTCAACCTGCACGAGCGCCCGCCATGGAAGACGATTTCCTGCTCGAACCCGAGCCGCGCCGCCGGCGATTGACGCGCTGGCTGAAGGGCCGCGCGACCATCGGCACGCTGGCGACGATCGGGGCCGTGATCGTCGCGGCCCTGCTGCTCTATTACCCGGTCGGCATGGCGATCATGCACAGGATCGACGACGACCCGACCTTCGATGCCCAACCGACGGTGCCTGAAGGTGCCAGCTACGCCGTGGCGGTTGCCGCCGACCTGGTCGAGCGCGAGGTCGATGTCAACGGCTGGCGCGCCAACGATCCGTTCTTCTTCGCAACCGCTCCGCTCGACAACATGCCGAACTTCCAGCAGGGCATCGTCGCCGCGATGTCGCGCTTCGCGGTCGAGATGACCGACCAGATCGGCCGCGCGCGCGGCTCGAGCCAGGCCGACGCCGACCTCGACAGCGCGGCGGGCTTTCTCAAATATCCCGGCACGGTCTGGATCTGGAATCCGAAAGTGTCGATGCTGCCGACCGCCTCCTCGGAGGAACAGTATCGCGCCGGCGTCAAGGCGCTGCGGCATTACAACGAACGCCTGGCGGCCGGGCAGGCGGTCTTCGAGCGCCGTTCCGACAATCTGCTGTCGACGCTCGAGCGCATCGCGGCCGATCTCGGCTCGTCCTCGGCGCAGCTCGAGCGTCGGGTGCTGAACGGCGGCGGCATCCTGTTCGACTTCACCTCGGACGATATTTTCTACAACGCCAAGGGCAAGCTCTACGCCTATGCGCTGCTGTTGCGCGCGCTCGGCCGCGACTTCGCGCCCGTCATCCAGGAGCGCAACCTCACCACCGTCTGGAAACAGATGGAGGAGACCATGTTCGCGGCGGCGGCGCTGCAGCCTTGGGTCGTGATCAACGGCAATCCGATGAGCCAGGTACTGCCGAGCCATCTCGCATCGCAGGGTTTCTTCCTGCTGCGCGCGCGCGTGCAGCTGCGCGAGATCACCAACATCCTGCTGAAGTGACCGGCGCGCCCGGCGCATGTAGTCTGCGTACCGCCGAATCGGTCGAAAAACCGGGCGAAATCGCCGCCGACCCCTTCTAAATGCCCGTTCCGTCAGGTAGAATCTGCGCCGTTGCGCGGGCGGGGCGCGCCGGCGCCGGTGCACCCGCGGGAACAAGGATCCCCCGCAATATGCAGGTCTATCTGCCGATCGCCGAGATGTCGCTGGACGTGTTCCTGCTGCTCGGCCTCGGCGGCGCCATCGGTTTCCTCTCCGGCATGTTCGGGGTCGGCGGCGGTTTCCTGCTGACGCCGATGCTGATCTTCATCGGCGTGCCGCCGGCGGTCGCGGTCGCCACCCAGGCCAACCAGGTCGTCGCCTCGTCGGTTTCGGGCGTGCTCGCGCACTGGAGCCGCGGCAATGTCGATTTCCGCATGGGCGGCGTGCTGCTCGGGGGCGGCATCCTCGGTTCGACCGCCGGCGTCTTCATCTTCGGCGTCCTGAAATCGATCGGGCAGATCGATCTCGTGATCGCGCTCGCCTATGTGCTGCTGCTCGGGATCATCGGCGTCACCATGCTGCAGGAGGCGCTGCGCGCGATGCTGCGTCGCCGGGACCCGAAACCGCCGGTGCGCAAGCTGCACCAGCACATCTGGGTTCACGGCCTGCCGTTCAAGATGCGGTTCCGCAAGTCGCGGCTCTACATCAGCGCGCTGCTGCCGATCGGAGTCGGCTTTTTGGTCGGGCTGCTGGCGGCGCTGCTGGGCGTCGGCGGCGCGTTCCTGATGGTGCCGGCGATGATCTATCTGCTCGGCATGCCGACCACGATTGTCGTCGGCACCTCGCTGTTCCAGATCATCTTCGTCGCCGCCAACGTCACGCTGCTGCAGGCGGTGCAGAACCAGACCGTCGATGCGGTGCTCGCCGCCATCCTTGTGCTGGGCGGCGTCGTCGGCGCGCAGATCGGCGGCCGGCTCGGGGGCAAGCTGAAAGGCGACCAGCTTCGCATCCTGCTGGCCCTGCTGGTGTTCGTGGTCGCGAGCGGTCTTGCCTATGAGCTCGTCGCGACGCCGGACGAGCTCTACTCGATCGCACCGCTCGGGTTGCCGCTGTGACGGGCCGCTTCGCCATCGCGACGACGCTGTCCCTGCTGCTGGTCGCGGCGCCCGCGCCGCGACTCGCAAGCGCGACGCCGCTGGTTGCCGACCTGTCGGACCATCTGATCGCCATCACCACCGACTTCACCGGCACCGACGTTCTGCTGTTCGGCGCGGTCGACGGGCCGGGCGACGTGGTCGTGGTGGTGCGCGGCCCGGTCAACGACGCGACGGTGCGGCGCAAGGAACGCGTTGCCGGCATCTGGGTCAACCGCGAGAGCGTCGAGTTCCGCGCCGTGCCGAGCTTCTACGCGATCGCCAGCACGCGGCCGCTGGACGAGATCCTCGACCTGCCGACGCGCATGCGCCATTCGATCGGCATCGACACGCTGCGCCTGTCGGCGCCCGAGGCCGAGCGCAGTCTCCTGCCGGAGTTCCGCGCGGCGCTCGAGCGCATCAAGACCGCCGAGCAGCTCTACCGGCCCGACGTGATCGACGTGACGTTCCTCGGCGATACGCTGTTCCGTGCCGACTTCCAGTTTCCCTCGAACGTTTCGACCGGCAGCTATGTCGTCGAGGTGCTGCTGATCCGCGAGGGCGAAGTCGCGAGCGCGCAGACCACGCCGCTCGTCATCAGCAAGAGCGGCATCGGCGCCGACATCTACCAGTTCGCGCACGTAAATTCCTTCTTCTACGGGCTCGCCAGCGTTTCCATCGCACTGCTCGCGGGGTGGATCGCGCATCTCGTGTTCCGACGCATCTAAGACGACGAACCAAGACAACGAACAACGACGTATCGGGGAGAACGACGGACATGGCCGAAACCGACAGCAACGCGCCCGCACCGGACGCGCCGCCGCCGAAAGCGCCGGACCGCGTCTTTCTCGTCGTCATCGACCAGACGCCGGAGCTGGACGTCGCCCTGCGCTATGCCTGCCGGCGCGCCTGGAACACCGGCGGCCGCGTCGCGCTGGTGCACGTCGCCGAGGAGGACGAGGTCAGCCCCTTCGCCGGCGTCGAACGGCTGATGGCGGAGGAAAGCCGGCAGGCGGCCGAGCAGCTCATGCAGCGCATGGCAAGCCAGGTACAGAAACTCTCGGGCTCCATGCCGGTGCTGTATTTCCGCGAAGGCGGCCGCCGCGAACAGGTGATGAAGCTGATCGACGAGGAACCGTCGATCTCGATCCTGGTGCTGGGCGCCGCGACCGGCTCGAAGGGGCCGGGCCCGCTGGTCTCGGCGCTCACCGGCAAGTTCGTCGGCAAGATGCGCGTGCCGGTCACGATCGTGCCGGGCAATCTCACGGAGGAGGATATCGAAAAGATCGCCTGAGTGCGGCCGGCAGCCGCACGTACCGGGCCGGCGGATATACGGCTGCGTCAGCCGCTTCCGTCGCCAAGCTCCGGTTCGCGCTGGCAGAGGAAGATCAGCGCGATGCCGAATATGGCGATCAGCCGGAACGCCGCTTCCTGGCCGTTGAAGCTCTGCGCCTGCCACATCTGGAACCATTCGGCGGCGACGGTCATGAAGCCGAACAGGTAAACGACCAGCGCCAGCATCAATCCGGCGATCGCGCAATCCTTGCGGGCCGCGAACCGTGCGGCCGGCAGGCTGCGCGCGCGACAGAGGCGCCAGGCGCCGACCGCACAGAGCAGCCCGGCACCGATCTCGCCGGCGATGATCAGCGCATAGACGAGATGCCAGAGGAACGGGCTGTCGATCGCGCGCCCGATCAGCATGCTGTCGGGCGGTACCAGGTCCATCGACATCACGTGCCGCACGAACGCGTAATTGGTGCCGTAGTCGAGCAGATTGTCGATGCCGACCAGCAGCAGGAGCACCGCCGTCATCGACACAAACATGATCTTTGCAAGCCGCAGGATCATCGCATCCCCCCGAACCCGTACCGACCGGGCGCGCCGTCGGGCGCCGGCCAATCTAGGGGCCGGTCGCGAAGGCGACAAGAAAGCTGCGCAGAACGCCGGATGCGTTGCGGGTCGGCCGCCGATTACCCGAGCGTTCGGCAAGGCGCGGCCGCCGGAACAGCGGCGGCGCGTGCGACCGGCGCGCCTATTGCATTTCCATCCTGAAGGCGGCGGCGCCGTAGATCGGGCCGATCGGATCGGCCTGCACGATGACGGCGCAGGCGCCGGCGTTGCCCGGCGGCAGGGCGATCTCGATCGCCGTGCCGTCCCACTCGCCGATCGCGCGCCAGCTTTGCACGATGTTGTACTCGACCAGTCGCTTGCCGGCATTCTCGCCGCGCTTGACCTCGGTCGCGGCTTCGGGCTCGTACTCGATGAGCCAGACGCGCGCGCGCATGCCCGGCTCGCCCGCGCCGATGCGGACACGGAAGCCGGTCTCGTCGTTGAGCAGCGTGACCGGCACCTTTGGTTCGCGCGCCGCGTTCTTGATCGCGCTCGCGACCGCGCCGCGATCCGAACCGACCTCGTGCGTCGTGCCGTCGATCACCATCTGCGGCGTATAGATCGCGCGCAGGTCGAGCAGGCTTCCGTAGGCCCGCTGCCGTTCGGTCGCCTCGGGAGACGAGAACGGATCCTCCCAGCCGATATAGTTCCAGTAGTCGACATGAAAGGCGAGCGCCAGCACGTCGCGGCGCTGCGCCAGCTCGCCGAGATAGGCGTCGGCCGGCGGGCAGGACGAGCAGCCCTGCGACGTAAAAAGCTCGACCACGACCGGACTCGGATCGGTCACCAGTTCCATCGCGGCCCCGGCGCGCTCCGGTACAGCGACGAGCGACAGCAGCGCCGCCAGCGCGGCGCCAGCCATCGATATGCGGACGGATGCACTCGGTCGCTCCGGGAGCATGCGCCCGAGCGTAGTACGGTCGCGGCGCAGACGGGAGTCACATGCCGGTGAGGGGCACAATTGCACGCGAGGATCGCGGGATTCCGCGCTTCAGGCGGCGCTCATCAGGCGCCGCAGCACGAAGGCCAGGATGCCGCCGTGCCGGTAATAGTCGAGCTCGTCCAGCGTATCGATGCGGCAGAGCGCGCGGAACGCTGCGATCGTGCCGTCGCGGCGGCGGATCGTGACCGGCAGCTCGGCGCGCGGCTTCAAACCCGTCGCGATGCCGCCGATGTCGAACGTCTCGCTGCCGTCGAGCTTCAGCGTCTTGCGGTCGGTGCCGTCGGGGAACTGCAGCGGCAGCACGCCCATGCCGACCAGGTTCGAGCGATGGATGCGTTCGAAGCTCTCGGCGATGACGGCCTTGACGCCGAGCAGCAGCGTGCCCTTCGCGGCCCAGTCGCGCGACGAACCGGTGCCGTACTCCTTGCCGGCCACGACGACCAGCGGCGTGGCCTCGGCCTGGTAGCGCATGGCGGCGTCGTAGATCGCGAGCTGGTCGCCCGACGGCATGTGCCTGGTGATGCCGCCCTCGACGCCGGGCACCATCTCGTTGCGCAGCCTGATGTTGGCGAAGGTGCCGCGCATCATCACCTCGTGATTGCCGCGCCGCGCGCCGTAGGAATTGAAGTCGGCGACCGTCACCCCGTGCTCGATCAGATAGCGCCCGGCGGGACTGTCCGTCTTGATCGAACCGGCCGGCGAGATGTGGTCTGTGGTGATGCTGTCGCCGAGCAGCGCCAGCGGACGCGCGCCGACGACGTCGGCAAGCGGCGCCGGTTGCGGCGTCATGGTCTCGAAATAGGGCGGGTTGCGCACATAGGTCGAATCGGGTTCCCACCTGTAAGTGAGACCCTTCGCGACCGGCGTCTTGCGCCAGCGCGCGTCGCCCTCGAACACGTCGGCATAACGCTTGCGGAACATGGTGGCGCTGACGGCCTTGCGGATCGCGGCCTCGATCTCGCGGTTGGTCGGCCAGATGTCGCGCAGGTAGACCGGCTTGCCCCTGCGGTCCCGGCCGAGCGGATCGTTCATCAGGTCGACACCCATGTTGCCCGCGATCGCGTAGGCGACGACGAGCATCGGCGAGGCGAGATAGTTGGCGCGCACATGCGGATTGATGCGGCCTTCGAAATTGCGGTTGCCCGAGAGCACCGAGACGGCGACGAGATCGCCCCTGGTCACCGCATCCGCGATCGGATCGGGCAGCGGCCCGGAATTGCCGATGCAGGTCGTGCAGCCGTAGCCGACGAGGTTGAAGCCGAGCGCATCGAGCGCCTTCGAGAGGCCGGCCTTGGCGAGATAATCGCTCACCACCTGGCTGCCCGGTGCGAGCGAGGTCTTGACCCAGGGCTTGACGCGCAGGCCGCGCGCGACGGCTTTCTCGGCGACCAGACCGGCGCCGAGCATCACGCTCGGGTTCGAGGTGTTGGTGCAGCTCGTGATCGCGGCGATCACGATGTCGCCGTCGCCGAGATCGTGGCGGACGCCGTCGACGGGAATGCGCCCGGCGCCGGCGGGCCGCCGGAAGGTCTCGGCGAGCGCCTTGCGGAACGCCGGTGCGGCGCGGGCGAGCGGCACGCGGTCCTGCGGCCGGCGCGGGCCGGCGAGGCTCGGCCCGACGGTCGAAACATCGAGGCGGAGCGTGTCGGTGAAGACCGGATCGGGCGTGCGCGCGGAATGCCAGATGCCCTGCTTCTTCGCGTAGGCCTCGACCAGGGCGACGGTCGCCGCACTACGGCCCGTGCCCTTCAGGTAGCGGATGGTCTCCGCATCGATCGGGAAGATGCCGCAGGTCGCGCCGTACTCCGGCGCCATGTTGGCGATGGTGGCGCGATCGGCGAGCGTCAGATCGGCAATGCCCGGCCCGTAGAACTCGACGAATTTCCCGACCACGCCCTTCTTGCGCAGCATTTCCGTGACGGTCAGCACGAGATCGGTCGCGGTCGCGCCTTCCGAAAGCCGGCCTTCGAGCCGGAAGCCGATCACTTCGGGAATCAGCATCGAGATCGGCTGACCGAGCATCGCGGCTTCCGCCTCGATGCCGCCGACGCCCCAGCCGAGTACCGCCAAGCCGTTCACCATCGTGGTGTGGCTGTCGGTGCCGACCAGCGTGTCGGGAAACGCCCAGCGCCCGTCGGCATCCTTCTTCGACCAGATGCACTGCGCGAGATATTCGAGATTCACCTGGTGACAGATGCCGGTGCCGGGCGGCACGACCTGGAAACTGTCGAAGGCTTTCTGGCCCCAGCGCAGGAACGCGTAGCGTTCGCCGTTGCGCTTGTATTCGTGCTCGACATTCTCCTTGAACGCGCTCTTGTTGCCGAACGCATCGACCATCACCGAGTGATCGATCACGAGATCGACCGGCGAGAGCGGGTTGATCGCCTTCGGATCGCGCTTCAGCTTCGCCATCGCGTCGCGCATCGCGGCGAGGTCGACGACGGCGGGCACGCCGGTGAAATCCTGCATCAGCACGCGCGCGGGCCGGAACGCGATCTCGCGATCGGAGCGCCGCTCGTCGAGCCAGGCCGCGATCGCGGCGATGTCGTCGTGCCGCACGCTGCGACCGTCCTCGTGGCGCAGCAGATTCTCGAGCAGCACCTTGAGCGAGAAGGGCAGCCGCGCGATGCCGGCGAGGCCGGCTTTCGCGGCGGCGGCAAGGCTCATGTAGCGGTATTCGCGCGCACCGAGCTTGAAGCGGCGGCGCGCGTTGAAACTGTCGAGCGGAACGGTCATGGCAACCTTGTCTCCCCCGGCGGCAGACCGGTCGCGCCCGCGCCCGGCGCGACGGTCGCGGACGGCCTTGGGCCTGCGGCGCTCTGTCGAGCGGTTCTGATAACAGATATCGGTGGCGAAATCCGCGTCGCCAGCGGTAAATCGCCGCGCGGATCGGCGCGGCGTCGCTCGGCAAATGGCCGCGCCGGAGTTGCGCGCTCGAACCGGGACGGGCGCGATGGGGCGGGATGGGCAGCACCCACCGGCGCGGCCGCGGGATTCCGCCATTTCACACCGTCGCCGGCGGCCGAAAATCACAATTTCGCCTCAATCGGAACCCAAAGCGGCCATAGACGGTTGTCATCGTCAGCATCGACGGAGAGCGATCCTCTCTGTCGAGGCTCCAGCCGGCCTCATCCTTGGCCCCCAAACGGCTGGATATTGATGGTCGCATCAGCTTCCCCCGGGCGGCCATCAGACACTGGCGCCGCGGTCCCGCCCCCATCCCCGGGACCGCGGCGCCATCCTGTTCGGGCCCCTGCTTCGCCGGTCTCGACCGACCGGACCCGCCGCGCCGCGCCGCGTCGCGCGCGCCGGCATGCTGCGCCGGAGCGGATCGCGATCGGGTGGAGACGTTTGCGTTTACGCCCGGTCGTGCGAATCCGCTCCACTCGTTAATGTTTCGAGCGAATTCACACGTCCGTGCGGAATCGCCGGCGATTCCGCACGGACGAGATTTGCTCTAGGGTCGCCGCGCCGACGCGCACCACGCGGTCGGTCGCGTTCGATCGCAGGCGGGGGACGATGGTCGCGGGCGGTGCACGCAACGGCACACCGGGCAATGACGGCGCGGCGCGATTCGCCGGCGACGGTCTCGCCTGCCGGCGCGGCGAGCGTCAGGTCCTGACGGATCTGTCGTTCCGCGTCGCGGCGGGCGGCGCGCTGCTGCTGACCGGGCCGAACGGTGCCGGCAAGTCGAGCCTGCTGCGGATGATGGCGGGCCTGCTGCCGGCGGCGGCCGGCCGATTGCTGTGGAACGACGCCAACATCGAAACCGATCTCGCGGCGCATCGCGCGCGCGTTTCGTTCGTCGGCGACCGCGACGCCGTCAAACCGGGTCTGTCGGTCGCGGGCAATCTCGCGTCGTGGGCGGCGCTGCTGGGGCGCGGCGCCGACGCCGCCGCGTCGGTTGCCGGTGCGCTCGCGCATTTCGGCCTTGCCTCGCTCGCGGATCTGCCGGCGCGTTACCTTTCCGCGGGTCAACGGCGCCGGCTGGCGCTGGCGCGCCTGCTGCTGGCGCCGCGGCCGCTCTGGCTGCTCGACGAGCCGCATGCCGGGCTCGATGCGGCGGCGCTGGATATGCTCAAGGCGACGTTGCACGCGCACCGGGCGCTGGGCGGCATGGTCGTGGTGGCGAGCCATGGCGGGCTCGTTCCGCCCGATGCGTTGCGGCTCGATCTCGCGGCATGAAGATCTTTCTTGCCCTTGTCGGCCGCGACATTGCGTTGGCGCTGCGCCAGCCGACCGATGCCGCGCTCGCATTGCTGTTCTTCCTGCTCGGCGGCGCGATCTTTCCGCTCGGTCTCGGGCCCGAGCCGCTGCTGCTGGCGCGCGTCGCGCCGGGCGTGATCTGGGCGATGGCGTTGTTCGCCGCCCTGCTCTCGGTCGACCGGATGTTCCACGCCGATTTCGAGGACGGTTCGCTCGACCAGCTCGCCCTGCTCGACCTGCCGCTCTGGGCGGTCGCGCTCGCCAAGACGCTGGCGCACTGGGCCACGCTCGGCCTGCCGCTGCTGCTGGCGGCGCCGTTGCTGGCGATCGCATTCGGCATGCCGGTCGCAAGCCTGCCGGTGCTGCTCGCGGGTCTCGCGCTCGGCGGCCCGCTGCTGAGCCTGATCGGTGCGGTGGGCGCCGCGCTTACGCTCGGGGCGCGGCGCAGCGGCGCGATCCTGCCGCTGCTGGTGCTGCCGCTTTGCGTGCCGGTGCTGGTGTTCGGTGCCGCTGCCGTCGAAGCGGCGCTGCTCGATCTGCCGGCGCAGCCGGCGCTGACCATGCTGGGCGGGTTCGCGCTCGCCGGTCTTGTGCTCGCGCCGTGGGCGATCGCGACCGCGCTGCGGCACGCGCTGGAATAGTGCCGGCGGCAAGTTCGTTCCTGCACCGCGAAACCCGCGTGGTTTGCGGCGGAATCCATTGGACGATCGCAGGGAACCCGCCCTAAGTTTGCTTCTGCGATCCCGCAAAATGCGGGACGTCGGGGGAGCGGACGATGAAACGATGGCTCAGCGCGGCCGCGCTCGCCGGCGCCATGATCGCGTTGGGCGCCTGCGAAGGGCCCAACCGCCAACCGCAACTCGATACGATCCAATCCAACGTCGACGCCACGTACGAAGGCGACTTCGGCGCGCTACTCTACAACATGTACCGGGCGGGCGAGAAAGCGCAGGCCGCGCAGGATGTGAAGGCGCATCTCGAGGCCGATCCGCCCGACGTCTACAACCGTCTCGACCTGCTCGAAGGCGGCGTGACCGCCTCCGAGGAGGCGCTGGCACATCGCCAGGCGGCCGAGGCCGCGCTCGACCGTATCCTCGATCCGCTGCGCGCACGCATCGCCTATCTGGAATCGCTGCACGTTCCCGAAGGGACCGGCACGATGCTGCTGTCGGTCTTCTTCGATGCCGGCAGCGCCACCGTGGACCAGAGCGAGATCGGCAAGATCGAGGAAGCCGCCAATTTCCTGTCGCAATATCCGATCGCTGCGGTGTCGATCGTCGGCTACACCGACACGGTCGGCAATGCGGCGGCCAACCGGGAGCTGTCGCGTCGACGCGCGGTCGCGGTGGTCGAGACGCTGCGCGAATTCGGCGTGCCGCCGGCCTCGACGGTCGCGGTCGACGCGGCGGGCGAAGTGCCGGGAGCCGACCGGGTCGACGATCCCGGCAGCCGCCGCGTCGACATCTCGATCTCGCCGCACGGGCGGTACGTGCAGTAGCGGTTTCGCATCCGGTACCGGCGACCAAGGGGCGCCATGGCGCCGCCTTTCGCCGGTGACGGATGCGGGTCGGGGCCTCGCGCCCGCGCCGAGGGCTTTCCGCGCCTCGCCCCCGCGCCGAGGG
>Ga0187892_10002268_pt1 | contig 39495 bp, 30 predicted proteins | sample MA1701073metaG_FD_139345 | JGI IMG/M metagenome (GOLD analysis project Ga0187892, IMG submission 139345) | Bio-ooze microbial communities from a basaltic lava cave in the Kipuka Kanohina Cave System on the Island of Hawaii, USA - MA170107-3 metaG ... | reverse complement strand
TTCCGGCTGTTCTGATGTTTGATTCAAGTTTGATTTGTGTCCTGTGATGATCTCTTACTGCGGCGCTCAGACGCCTATCATTACAGACTTTGCCCAATTTTCAAAACTTGCAACCAGTTCAGTATATGCCCGGCCCAGCGCAGATACAACGGCGCTGCGTATGCTTGGCACATCACGTCCGGCTCAGATGCGCTATCGGCATTGGCTGGCGTCGGTACTCTTCTTTCAACCGCCACAAGTATTTGAAACTCGCGCATATGAGCAATCCCACCGGCGCCGCTCTTTCGGGAGCAGGTTGGCAGGAACGAACAGTGAATGTACATTGACGCGCACAAACAACCACAGTAAAGGAGCCTTTATGACGAACTTCGAGACTATTCTGTACGAGACCCCAGCGGAGCATATTGCTCGGATCGTGTTAAACCGGCCCGAGACCCGGAACGCTCAGGACACGAGGATGCTCTACGAGTTGAATGACGCCTAACCAGTGATGGCGCGCAGTTTTGCGATCTGATGGTCAGCTTCGGCCTGGGCGGCGTCGAGTTTTGTGGCTACAGGCTCTCCCATTACTAAATCGTTCCGAGCTTTACAGCTGGTTCCAGAATATGGTTGAATGTCCGCGCGTTGCCTCAGCAGCAATAGACAAATTGATTTTTAGCGTCTTGAGATGTTCTCAGCTAAGTGGAGTGAAAATGCGCCTCAGCAATAAGCGCCTTCAAAATTCCGTTAGCTCACGTTGACATAACCGCTTGGCCCTCGGGGTTGAGAGAGCGGTTGTCGAGGGTTGGCTTGTGCCTGGCTGTCGAAAATCGGCCAATCCGTGAAAGGTCGGAGTATGCCCATTTTTAGCGTGCACATGTTCGGGAAGCTCAGAGTGCGATCCCGAGATCAGACCTGGGACGGCCCTGAGAGCTGCAAGGTCAGGGAACTTTTCTGCTTTTTGCTGTCTCACCCATCCGCTTCCTATTCCCGCGAAGACATCGCCGAGATGCTCTGGGAGGGCTGCGACCCGGCTCATTCAAAAAAGAATCTTCGCCAGACGCTGTGGCGGCTCCAATCCGAATGCGAGGCGCGGCTGGATTTGCATGACCGGCGTCTGGTGTTGGCGCCGTCGGAACGGCTCAGCCTTAACCGGGCGATAGACGTGTGGGTGGACGTCACGGCTTTCGAGGAAGCCTACCTGTTGCTTCAGAAGAGCCGCGCGCCAAACGCTCAGCCAAACGCTCAAATGGATGCTCAGGTGATGGATTCGGCCAGGACCGCCGTGAATTACTACCAGGGCAATTTCCTTCAAGGCTGCTATCAGGGTTGGTGCGTCTACGAACGCGAGCGGTTGCAGAGTATGTATCTGACGATGCTCGACCGTTTGATCGGCGATTGCCTGGATCGCCGCAAGTACGAAGAAGGCATCGGTTACGGCCAGCGAATTCTCCGTCATGACCCGGCGTCGGAGCGGACGCACCGGCAGTTGATGAAGCTGCACTGTCTGGCGGGAGACCGCACCGCCGCCATTCGGCAATACGAACGCTGCGTCAACTCTCTCAGGGAAGAACTCGGCGTCAAGCCTGACCGGCGCACCGTGGAACTTTATGAGCAGCTTATCTTCGGGATGACAGCCGCCAATCCCGCCCCGAAGAGTTTTGATCCTTCACTGCTGGCGGCAGGGATCGAGGTCAAAGCTTCATTGCCAGACATCCTGGGCCATCTGCTGGATTTCCAGCAGGCGCTGACTGACATGCAGCGCCAGATTCAGCAGGATATTCAACTGGTCGAGAAATTACTGCCTGAACGCGAAGAATAATTTCCGGGAGACGCTGCGGAAGACACGCGGGAGACAACCGCGCAGACGCCCGCCTGTCAGGCTGCCGGTTGCTCAGTCATTGTCGACTTATGTTCGATCATCCGGCTGTGGAGGGAGATTTCCCCTTTCGCGGAGGTTAAAGGTGGAGCGTGAGGAAAACAGAGACTCGGCATCTACGCAATCCTTCATCGTCAGGTTTTGGGTGGACGCGCCTGCGGATGAAACCGGCCGCGTGACGTGGCGCGGCCAGATCACTCACGTGCCGAGCGAGCAACGGCGCTATCTGAAAGATTTGGAAGAGGTCGTGGATTTCATCGCTCCCTTCCTGGAACGCCTCGGTGTGAGATTCAGCCTGTGGTCGAGGATAAAGCGCCGGCTGGCGGCGATGTTTTTTCATTGAAGAGAAACCAAGAAAAGGAGATAGCCTATGCCTGTCACACCAACTTATCCGGGTGTTTACATTGAAGAGATACCCAGCGGCGTTCGGACGATTACGGGAGTGGCGACATCAATCACGGCGTTCGTCGGGCGCGCGTTGCGCGGGCCTGTGAACGATCCAATACCGGTGTTCAGCTTGGCTGAATACGGACGCATTTTCGGCGGCTTGTGGGATCAGAGTCCGATGAGCTTCGCGGTACAACACTACTTTCTGAATGGCGGCTCGCAGGCGCTGATCGTGCGCGTGCATAACAGCGCCGCTACAGCCTCTGTAAACCTTGGCTTGGAGGGCGGGGCAGCGGGCAACCTGGTGCTCAGCGCCGCCAACCCCGGAGCCTGGGGCGACAGATTGGCGGCGACGGTGGACTACGGCCCGACTGCTACACCGCTGGCGGCGCCGTTGTTCAACCTCACGATAACTGACACCGGCACGGGAGCGAAGGAAGTGTTCTTCAATGTGTCGAGCGATCCGGCCAGCCCTCGCTTCATCACGCCTGTGCTGGCCCAGGGCAGCCAATTGGCTGTGGCAACCACGGTACCCACCACCCGGCCTGCCGCTGCGGCTAATGTAGATTTCACGATCACCGGCACACCCAATGGCAACGATGTAGCGGCGGCGCAGGTCGTTAGCTCCTCGCTGGAAAGCAGCAAAGAGGGCATCTTCGCCCTCGAGAAAGCGGATCTGTTTAACATCTTGTGCATTCCGCCCTACAGCCCGACCGATGACGTTGACCCGGCGGACTTGGCCGCCGCTTTCGCTTACTGCAAGCGCCGCCGCGCCATCCTGCTGATTGACCCACCTGCCGCCACCGACACAGTAACCGAGGCGCAGGCACACATGGCCGCGCTGACCAAGGATGAGAACGCCGCGTTCTTCTTCCCACGCATACTGGCGCCAAATGAGCTGAAGGAAAATCGGATCGAGGCCTATGCGCCTTGCGGGGTGGTGGCCGGAGTGTTGGCGCGCACGGATGCGACGCGCGGCGTCTGGAAGTCGGCTGCGGGCCTGGATACGCAGCTCTTCGGTGTGCTCGGCTTGGCCGCCAAACTTACTGATAACGAGAATGGGCTGCTGAACCCGCTCGGCATCAACTGCCTGCGCGACTTCCCGGTCTATGGCCGTGTGGTTTGGGGCTCACGCACGCTCAAGGGGGCTGATCAACTGGCGTCGGAGTGGAAATACCTCGCCGTGCGCCGCACGGCGCTGTTCATCGAGGAAAGTTTGTATCGGGGCACGCAGTGGGTGGTTTTTGAACCGAATGACGAGCCGCTCTGGGCGCAGATTCGGCTCAACGTCGGCGCGTTCATGCAGAACCTGTTTCGCCAGGGCGCGTTCCAGGGCCGCACGCCACGCGAGGCTTACTTCGTCAAATGCGACAAAGAGACCACCACGCAGAACGACATCAACCTGGGCATCGTCAACATCATCGTCGGCTTTGCGCCGCTCAAGCCCGCCGAATTTGTGATCATCAAAATCCAACAGATGGCCGGCGAGATTCAAACTTAACGAAGGAGCAGCTATGGCACAGTTCACCGTGAATGCGCAGCGTTTCGATCCGTACAAAAACTTCAAATTCCGTGTCAAATGGGACGGCAAGTACGTGGCCGGAGTCAGCAAGATGGGCGCGCTCAAGCGCACGACCGAGGTGGTCAAACACCGCGAAGGCGGCGATCCTTCGTCGAGCCGCAAATCGCCGGGGCGCAGCGAATATGAGGCCATCACGCTCGAACGCGGCGTCACGCACGACACCGAATTCGAGAAGTGGGCCAACAAGGTCTGGAACTTCGGCGCGGGCCTCGGCGCGGAAGTCTCGCTCAAGGATTTTCGCAAAGACATCATCATCGAGGTCTACAACGAAGCCGGTCAGTTGGCCATCGCCTACAAGGTCTATCGTTGTTGGGTCTCGGAATTTCAGTCCCAGGCCGATCTCGACGCCAACGCCAACGCCGTGCTGATTCAAACGATCAAGCTCGAAAACGAAGGCTGGGAGCGCGACCTGGAAACGCCCGAACCGGCTGAGCCGACTTTCACCGTTCCAGCGGTGTGATCCAGTGGACAGGTTCAAAAGTGACCCACCCACTTTCGGATCTCATTTTCCTTTCTGATCGCCGGCTGGCCGGAAAGGAAAATGCCGGAAAGGAAAATAAGAGGCTCTATGGGAGGGGAATTTATGAAGCCGTCCACTGGGTTGATTGTTTATGCGCGCTTTGACTGCACAGCAATTGCTCGCGGTGTGGGAGTCGGGGCAGGGCCGGTCGCCGGCCGAGCGGGCACTGGCGCTGCTCGCGGCGGCCTGCCCCGCAACCTCGCTCGAATCACTCGCCCGGTTGAGCATCGGCCAGCGCGACGCGCGATTGCTGCGGCTGCGTGAATGGGCTTTCGGTTCGCAACTGGCCGGGATCGCCGATTGTCCGCAATGCGGCGAACGGTTGGAGATGAGTTTTGCGGCCGACGACATCCGGGCGGGCGAAGAGAATGAATCATCGGAGCCGCTCTCGCTCGGCGTCGAGGACTATGAACTCAGTTTCCGTCTGCCAAACAGTTCCGACCTGATGGCGGCGTCCAATGGCGGGGATCGGAACGCGATCAAACAAACGCTGATCGAACGCTGCGTCTTGCGAGCCAGTCATCGAGGCGCAGCGACGATGATCGCGCAATTGCCGGAAAGCGTCGTTACTGCGATCTCCGAGCGGATGGTCGAAGCAGACCCGCAGGCCGACGTTCAACTCGAGCTTGATTGTCCAGGCTGCGGGCACGAGTGGCGGGCGGCGTTCGACATCGTCTCATTCTTCTGGAGCGAGATCGGCGTGTGGGCGAAACGTGTGTTGCGCGAAGTCCACATTCTGGCTTCGGCTTATGGCTGGCGCGAAGACGACATCCTGGCGATGAGTCCGTGGCGACGACAGATTTATTTGGAGATGTTGAGAGCATGAATAATTTTCTGGACAACCTGGCCGACCGCGCGATGAACGCCGAGCAGGACGTTCGACCGCGCCTGCCTTCGCTCTTCGAACCGGCGATGCCCGTGTCGGAGCCTGCCTGGCCGGAGAAAGAAGAGCCAGTGGGCGCCGAACCGTTTGATGTCAGGTTGGAGCAGGAGGCGAGCGAGGCGTCGCCGGCGCCGAGCTTTTCGCCAGGACAGAGCCGCGAGTTGAAGAGAGAGTCTCAAGCGAGCGAGCAGAATGATCGCTCGCTGGCGGTTGACCGGAGGCTCTCGCTCGCGCGTCAGGTTTTTCAGTCAGACACACATTCGCCTCTGATGAACGATCAATTGAGCGAGGCGGCGCTGGGCAGCGGGTTCGAGCAAGCTTCGCTGAAACCCGCGATGGCGCCGCTTCGACCGGAACTGCCGTCACCGGTTGATCACCGCGAGGCGATGGTCGAAGAGAAAGTGATCAGGCAGGTTGTGAATAAAACGGTTCTTCAACCGGCGCTTCAATCACAGTCTGCGAAGGACAATGGGCATCGTGAGCAGGTTTTTCAATCTGACTCACATTCGCTTCTGGCGTCTGATCAGTTGAGCGAGGCGGCGTCGGGTAATGAGTTCGAGCGAGCTTCGCCGAAACCTGCGGTGGCGTTGCTTCGACCGGAACTGGCGCCAGGGGATGATCGCCGCGAGGCGATGGTCGAAGAAAAAGTGATCAGGCAGATCGTGAATAAAACGGTTCTTCTGGACGCCTCGCGCGATGAGTCGCATGCCGTCGAAGCCGCAGGGAACGAGGTTTCAACACCACTCGTCGTGCGTCCGAAACTCGATCGTTACGCCGAGCCGCCAATGCCGCGACCGCATCTGGGATCACAAACTCAATCAGCGCCGCCGGGCGAGCAAGTGATCAACGTGACGATCGGGCGCATCGAGGTGCGCGCCACGCCGCCTCCGGCTGCGACATCGAGGTCGAACAATCAAAGGCCGCCGGTGATGAGCCTGGACGATTATCTGCGCCAACGCGGCGGCGGCAGAGGAGGCGGCGTATGAACCCATCAGCGCTTGCCATTGCCGCGACGACGGCCACGCTGCAAGGGGTTTTGAGCGAAGGGCTTGGTGGCGCCAACGTCACCGTGCGTCCGCTCGATACCGCGCGCAACAACACGACCGGCGACCAGATCAACCTGTTCCTCTATCAAGTGCTGCCCGACGCGGCGTGGCGCAATCTGGACAATCCGCGTCGCGTCCGCCCCGGCGAGACCGCGCCGCCGCCTTTGCCACTGACTCTTTATTACTTGATCACCGCATTCGGCGGAGACAATGACAACGATATTAAAAGCCACGCGCTGTTGGGCAAGGCGATGAGCGTTTTTCACGATTACCCGGTGATCGGCGCGGACAAGATCAAGAAAGATATTGATAGCGAAACCGCAAATCTTCAGGAGCAGGTGGAACGCATACGCATCACGCTCCAGCCGCTGAGCTTCGAGGAAATCTCGAAGCTCTGGACGACGTTTCAAACGCATTACCGCACGTCGGCGGCCTACCAGGTTTCGGTGGTCCTAATCGAGAGTATGCGCGGGACGCAAGCGCCGCTGCCCGTGCTGCGGCGCGGCGAGGACGATCGCGGCGTCACGTCGCAACCAGATCTGGTTCCGCCGTTCCCCGCGCTGACTTCGGCGCAATTGCCCGAAAGACAGTTTAGCGCGAAGCCTGGCGATGTCATCAGGCTCCGAGGGAGCCGGTTGAGCGGAGGCGCAGCGCGTCTGGCTTCGTTGCGCTTCCCAAATCCGCCGCAGCCAACGACCGCAGCGGTAAATGACACGCAATTGGATGTGACGTTGCCGGCCAATCTGGCGGCGGGCTTTTACACAATCGCCGTCAGGCTCACTACGCCGAGGGGCGAGATTTCGAGCAACGAATTGCCGCTCGCCGTCGCGCCGGTCATCACCACGCCGCTGCCGCTCACCGTGACACGCGCCGGCGGCGTTGCGACGATCAACCTGACGTGCAGCGTGCCGGCGCTGCTTGAGCAGCGCGTGTCATTGCTGCTTGGCGATTACGAAGCGCAGGCCGAACCGGCGCCGCCGCCGCCGCCGCCACCGCCGGTCGCCAGGAACACGTTTCAATTCATCATCAGAACGCCTGCCGGCGGCCAATTCCCCACGCCAATTGGCGTCGGATTGCTTACGCGGTTGCGGGTTGACGGCATAGACAGCGAGATCATCGCGCCGCGACAACCGGGCGAGCCGGAGAATGCGCCGCCGCGCTTCGACCAGAACAAGAAGATCACGATCAACTGAGACAAATGAACGCCGAAATCAACAACTGGCCGGAAAACAATCAGCGTTACCTGACGGCTGCGATCAACTGGCTGCGGCTGCGGCTGATGCGGATGGCGCAACAACCGGCGCCAGTCGTTACTCGGGCCGACGCCGCGCCATCGCCGGATTCAACGCCCGGCGGTTGGCGCCGATTTTGGGAGAAAACCGAAAGCCAGGCCGCGCCCCGCGCGCTCCTGCCGCCCGCGCCCCCCGGACTTGAGGACGCCGTGGTCACGGACGAGCAGTTGTCGGAGGCGGCGGCAAAGATGGCGGCGGCAGAAGCGGCGGCTCCGCCGCCAGCGATGATGGCGCTCGGTCACAACTTCGGGCTGTCGCGCTTCGAGCAAGAGATTCTGCTGCTCTGCGCCGCGTTGGAGTTGGACACGCGCGTCGCCGGGTTGTGCGCTCGCGCGCAGGACGACCCGCACCGGCCCTACCCGACATTCGCGCTGGCGCTGGCCTTGTTCGATGACCCGGCGTGGGATGCGCTCTCGCCTGAAGGCCCGCTGCGCCATTGGCGATTGATCGAGATCAATCAGCCCGGCGCGCAACCGCTGACGACCAGCGCGCTGCGAGCCGACGAGCGGATCGTCAATTTTCTGAAAGGGCTGAATTATCTGGATGATCGTCTGGCGCCGTTGCTGATGCCCGTGGCGTTCGACGGAATCGAAGCCGAGCTTCCACCATCGCAGCACAGCGCCGTCGAAACAATTCTACGGCAGTTAAAACAGACCGCCGCGACGCGGCAGTTGCCAGTCGTTCAATTGGCCGGGTCGGACGCGCCAAGCAAGCAAATGATCGCGCTGCGCGCCGCTTCCGCATTGGGTTTGCGTTTATATCGCTTGCCGGTCGAGTTGATGCCAACGCACGCCGCCGAACTTGAAACGCTGGCGCGGCTGGTCGAACGTGAGACCGCGCTCTGGCCCTTCGCGATCTACCTGGACGCGCACGAGGTGGAAAAGTCCGCGCCCGCTGAAGCGCAAGCGCCGCCGCTCAACCGCTTCCTGGCGCGCAGCAATGGCGTCTGCTTCCTGGACACGCAGGAGATTCGCCACGGTTTGAACCGGGCGTCAATCACGCTGGACATCGCGCGCCCGACGCAAGCCGAGCAACAAACGGCCTGGGCTGAAACGTTGGGCGCCAACGCAGACGGCATTCCGGCAGCGCTCGCCGGTCAATTCGATCTGAACCTGGCGACGATCCATCGCGTTGCGCGGACGGCTTTGCCCGAGAGCGCGGACGACGACAAGCCGCTCGGCGGACGGTTGTGGAATGAATGCTTGCTGAGCGTGCGGCCAAGACTGGACCGGCTGGCGCAGCGCATCGAGCCGAAAGCGACTTGGAACGACATTGTGCTTCCTGAAACCGAATTGAAGTTGCTACATCAGATCGCCGCGCAGGTCAGACAGCGCGGGCGCGTCTATCTCGATTGGGGCTTCGCCGCCACCCGCACGCGCGGTTTGAGTATCAACGCGCTCTTCGCCGGCGAGAGCGGCACAGGCAAAACGATGGCCGCCGAAGTCATCGCCAACGATCTGCGCCTGGACCTTTATCGCATTGACCTGTCAGCCGTCGTCAACAAATACATCGGCGAGACCGAGAAGAATCTGCGCCGCGTCTTCGACGCCGCCGAATGCGGCGGAGTGATCCTGTTCTTCGACGAAGCCGACGCGCTCTTCGGCAAACGCAGCGAGGTCAAAGACAGTCACGACCGCTACGCCAACATCGAGATCAACTACTTGCTCCAACGCCTGGAGGCGTACCGCGGCCTGGCGATCCTGGCGACCAATATGCGCAGCGCGCTCGACACGGCCTTCATGCGCCGCATTCGCTTCATCGTCGAATTCCGCGCGCACGGAGCGGCTGAACGCGCCGCCATCTGGCAGCGCATCTTTCCGCCGGAGACGAAGACTGCTGGGTTGGATTGCGAACGGCTGGCGCGGCTCAACCTGAACGGCGGCAGCATTAACAACGTCGCGATCAACGCTGCATTTTTAGCTGCACAGGCTGACACGGACGTGACAATGCCATTGATTCTGGACGCCGCGCGCACTGAGTTTTTGAAACTCAAACGTCCGATTAACGACGCCGATTTTCGCTGGGAGGAGGCCGTCGCAGCCGCCGCATGAATATCAACCTGCACATCGAAAGATTGATCTTCGACGGCTTGTCCGTTGGAGCGGGGCAGAGCGCATTGATTCAATCAGCAATTGAAACGGAGCTGGCTCGCTTGCTGGCCGGAAATGGACTGTTATCGGAGCTGATGGTGGGCGGGGCAGTGCCGCGCTTGCCAGCCAACTCAATTCAATTGACAAACGATGCGCCGCCGGCGCGATTGGGGCAACAGATCGCCAGAGCCGTCCACATTGGAATCAGTGGCGAAGCAACGAGCGAGGGTTCGAAGAAGTAGAACCGGAATGCAAGATGACATTTTGAAGCATGAGTGAGAGAACACAAAACTGGATGGATGCTACATCACTCGCGCCAATCACTGCGGCTCCGAGTGGCGCGTTACAACGCAAGTGTGACTGTGGCAATCACACTACAATGGGTGGCGAGTGCGAGGAATGCCGCAATAAGCGCGGGACGCCGCAGCGCAAGGCTTCGACGCAAAGTGAAATTGCGGAAGCGCCGCGGATTGTTCGCGATATTTCGAATTCGCCGGGGCAGCCGTTGGATGTGGACACGCGGGCCTTCTTCGAGTCCCGCTTCGGCCGGGACTTCAGCGGCGTGCGTGTCCACGCCGGCGCGGCGGCGGCTGAATCGGCCCGCCAAGTCAATGCGCTCGCCTACACGATTGGGCAAGACATCGTCTTTGCCAGCGGACGGTACGCCCCAACTACACAGAATGGCAAAAAGCTCCTCGCGCACGAACTGACTCACGTGGCGCAGCAGAGCGCCATGGGAGGGCTTGGTATTCAGTGCGCCGCAGGCGAGGAGGAGAAGACGAAAGCAGCGAATAAAGCGTCGCAGAAGCCAGACGCAGAGGCTGGAGTCAAGCCCACTGTCACGCCCGCTCAGGCGGAGGCGGCCAGCGCGCCTGCGGCTTCGGATGCTGAGATAGATGCTCTCGATCTCGCTGTGACGGCAAAGGCGGGGGCGCAGGAACTCAAGAAGAAACACTCGGAAATCAAATTCACGAGTGGCCGGCGCAATGTCGCCGAGCAGGCGCACGCGATGGCCTCGAACATCGTCAGCAGTAAAGACCGGAAGTGGATTGAGAAGACTTATGCCTCGGCTGCGTCGCTTCAAAAGTGGGTTGACGACAACCCTAAAGTGGAGACCGTGGATGATATTGCTAAAGGGCTGGAAGGTGAAATTAACGCCCTGTCCGAGCAGGAAAAGGGCTGGATCAGCAAGCACCTCAGCGGCGAGGCATTCGATGTGCAGCCGCAGGAGAAAGACGCCGAGGCGATCAAGAAAGACATCAAAGCGCTTACGGGCCTCTCGAAGTTTCTCGAGAAGGAGGGCGGATTGGTTCGCTGGCATGCGCAATTCAAGCCTGCCGACGGCGCAGTGCACGGGTATGACCAGTACGAAGAGGAGGCTGATCGCGCAGCGGAGTTGGTCGTTCGCTCGGATATCCCTGCCGCACTGCCCGCATCACGTGCTGTATAGCAGGGCGAACGTCCCCTGCTGAACGCAGGTTAAAGTCGCTGTGGAGATTGAAAATCACGATGAGCAAACTAATCGGGGAAACGACAACTGAACTATCTCAACAATTTATGTTCGCGCCAAACGGCGTGTTGCAGCGGAAATGTGACTGCGGGCAACACACGATGGCTGGCGGAAAGTGCGAAGCGTGCAGTAAGAAGCGCGGAGATGTGTTGCACCGCAAAGCTGCTGATTCATCCGAAATGAATGAAGCGCCGCCGATTGTGCGTGAAGTGCTGAATTCGCCGGGGCAGCCGTTAGATGCGGAGACGAGAGCTCTCTTTGAGCCGAGGTTTGGGCGCGATTTCAGCAATGTGCGGGTGCATACGGATGCGAAGGCAGCGGAGTCGGCGCAGGCGGTTAATGCTCAGGCCTACACGGTGGGGCGCGATATCGTGTTTGGTACTGGACAATATGTGCCGGAAATAGCAGCAGGGAAAAGGCTGCTCGCGCATGAGTTAACTCATGTGGTGCAGCAGGGTTTTGTCCCTGGAGCTGACCATAAGGGCGACAGAAACGCCGCGTTGAGTATAGGTGCGAGTGACGGAGTGTTTGAAGCAGAGGCGCAACGGATGGCTAAGATGCCCCTCGCTAGTAAATCCCTGTCAGGCCGGGTATATGAATCAATCATGCAGCGCCAGCCATTGACAGCCGGGCAATCAGAAACGGTCGAGGCGCGGCTTCGACGGCAAGCGACGACCACAATTGGGGTACTGAGTAGCATAGTGGTCAGTGCCGATGCGCGCGGAGATGCAGGAGTCACGATAACAATACGCAACACTGGCGAGGAGCTAGTGCCAGGATTCGTTTCACACGCTGAGCCGCACCATCGGCGTCCATCCGGCATGACGCATGCGACCGAGGGCATCATTGCGGCAGAGCTACGTCCCATCCTGGACATGATTATTCTCTCCGGCGCAGGTGAATGGAGAGTCACCTTCGGGCGCACAACGGGAGGACAGATGCGCCTGCAGCGCACGGAAGCCGTCCCAAGCAGCCGACCGGCGCGAGAAACAGGGCCGATCGAGTTGGAACCAGTTGAAATTCGCGGGATTGTGTGCGCGTGTGATCCGGCTACAGAACGATATTATGATGCCGAGACTGTCGGCTTTATCAGCAGTATCGAACCGCTCATCACTTCCATTGCCGGAAGAGGTGGCCTACCGACCGCTCCCGTAGCCGGAGCAATAGCCGACGAGTATGATACGCGGAGAGGTGTGAAAGGCGTTGTTGATGCCATTCAGGATTCCGTAATTGATGCTCTGCCAGAATTTAGCATCGATATAGATCGTTTCTTCGACATACATGCGAAGCTGCTTAACACGCTGGAGAACGATGTCGGTCCGGCAAATATTAAAGTCCGAACTGCTCTCGAGCTGGTGCAACAGGGAGAATTGACCGTTCCTGGGTCCCCCCCTTCCGATATTCAGGTCAACCGCATCGTAGATTTCCTGCTTACTGAGCGCGGCACGGTAGAGGCAACAACTGCCGTCATTGCAAGAGCACAGCGATTGTTTGGTCCTCACCTCACTGAGCATGGCGAGGAACTGAGAGAGGCGGTTCTGGTCGAGTACTTCAAGCAGGGTGACAGCTACTTCGATCGCTTTTCGAGAGCAGTAGCTGCCAACCCAGCCCATAAAATCTGCCCGGGTGACGGGGGATGCCGTTTTTGGCACAACCGCGACCGTATACAGACAGTACTTCATTCTGGTCCTTAACCGTCCAGATTGATTGGTGTGCCAATGTGACGTGGAAAGTACAAGTGGAATATGACGAATCTACTGATGGGCAATGTACTTGCATATCAGGTAACACCGGTGCGGCATTTTCGAGAGGAATGACCGAATGAGTTCCAAAACGCAACTCCAAACAACTGCCCCTCCCACGGCTGACAAGGAATGTTAAGGGCGGAGTGTCGCAGCGCAAATGCGCCTCCTGCGGCAACCACACCATGGTGGTGGGAAGTGTGAAAAGGCTGAGAATCTTATGGCAAATACTCAAGTAACGTTCACTGCTATTTCTCAGGAAGATAAAGAAAAGGCTGTGCTTGAATTCCTGAAAGCCGATTACGGACACAAGATCGGTTACCTAACGAACCATTTTGGGCGTGTCTGGCAACGCTTCAATTTCTTCATCACGCTGGAATCGGGCTTTTCAGCGGCGATGTGGGTGTGGTTCAAGGAAAAAGGCGGCTGGAACAAAGGGGCTTTTGCGTTGGCCGTGATCGGCGCGGTGAGCAGTCTCTGTTGGTATGTGTTTGGCGCACAGGATCGGTATTTGATTGCCGCTTATCGGGAACATATCAAAGACTGTGGGGGGAGGCTCGCTGATTCTCTCGGATTGAGCAATCACATTCACGTTGGTTCGACCGAGGCCGATCTGAGTGAGCATCACTGGTACGACTACGTTACCCAGTGGCGCTCTGAGGCTTTCAGCACGACCAGGCTGGCGGTGTGGTTTCCACTCCTGGTTGTTGGGTATTGGATCGTCGTGATCGTTCTGATAGTGAGCAAGCAGGGCTAAAACTATGACTACGTTTCCAGGTTCGCCGCGCATACTCAAAGGCGGCATCGTGCTGATTGATCCGGCCACATCGGCTGTGCAACGCATCATTGCGTTGCAATACAACCCGGACACGGTCACGCGCACGCTGCAAGTGAGAGGTGTGAGTGGTGAAGGTGGGGATCGGTCAGAAGCTTTGAGGTTGAAAGGCCCCCCGGCCGAGACGATCAAGGTTGACGCCGAGATTGACGCGACCGATCAGCTTGAAATCGCCGACGGCACAGCGACTGAAGTTGGGCTGCATCCGCAACTAGCCGTGCTGGAGTTGATCGTTTATCCGACGAGCGCGCAGCTTCAAAACAACAATTCGCTTGCGCAGGCGGGCACTCTGGAGATTGCGCCGATGGAGACGCCGCTCACGCTCTTTATTTGGAGCAAGCAGCGCATCCTGCCGGTGCGGCTGACTGATTTCAGCATTACCGAAGAGGCTTTCGATCCGGCGCTCAACCCGATTCGGGCAAAAGTCAGTCTGGGGATGCGCGTGCTCAACATTGACGACCTGAGCTTCGCGCACAAAGGCGGCAGTCTGTTTATGAGCTACCTGCAAAACAAAGAACAACTCGCGACGAGAACCCAGGGTGGGGCGTTCAGCGCGCTAGGCATCACGGGGGTACCATGACGGCGAATAACTTTCAACCGACCAGCCGTTACTTCGGCATCGAGACCGCGACGATTGAGACGCCGGACGGCACGACGATCATCTATCTGAAACGACGTTTCGTTCCATCGCCCGAACGATTCTCGCTACTGCAAGAGCACGTCGTCACGCAGGGCGAGCGGCTAGACAACATCACTGCGCGTTACCTGGGCGATCCGGAACAATTCTGGCGCGTGTGCGACGCGAATGGCGCGATGCGACCGGATGAGTTAACCGAAACGATTGGCCGGCGGCTGCGGATCACGCTGCCTGAAGGGATACCGGGAGTTCCGAATGCTTAAGGGAATTCATCTTACCTTGATGATGGGGCCAACCATCGCCGCGCCTGTGCCGCAACCGGTAACTGATGCGCTGACCAGCGCACAGGTTACCACCAGCGCGGGGCAGAGAAGTGGATTCCAGTTGACTTTTACTTTGGGGAAACAGTCGCTGTTGAATCGCACGTTACTTCCGGCGGGCTTCTTTGATCCTAAAGTGCGCGTCATCATTGTTGCGACGATTAATGGTATGCCGAATGTATTGATGGATGGTGTAATTACCCAGCAATCGGTTTCACCGAGTAATGAGCCAGGCCAATCCACACTGAACATTACGGGCGAGGACGTGAGCCTGGTAATGGATCTTGAGCACAGACGCGAGACTCATCCTAATATGGATCTTGATAAACAAGTGCGTAAGATATTACTCAATTACCTTGAATTTGGGTTTGTACCACTTGTTATACCTCCATTATTTACAAATCAGCCGTCCCGAGCGGACAGAACACCATCGCAGGCAAGCACGGACCTTGCCTACATAAACAAACTGGCGCAAGACGCGGGTTATGTTTTTTACATCGATGCAGGGCCCGCGCCTGGGGCAAATCTAGCATACTGGGGGCCGGAAATTAGGGTTGGCGTCCCGCAACCGGCTTTGAATGTCAATATGGATGCTCACACTAACGTCGAATCATTGAGTTTTACGTTCAATGGGCTTTCCCGGACTCAATTGACGATTACCAAGACGTTGCCCAAGACCAACATCGACATCACGATTCCGGTTCCCGACATTGGCTTATTACGCCCCCCTCTGGCGCTCAAGCCCGCGATAGCATTGCGAAAAGAGCCATTGGGCGACACGTCAAAACTAAATACGACGGACGCGCTGCTGCGAGGGCTGGCTGGGACGGCTGAAGCCGCCGACGCGATTAATGGATCGGGAGAGATCGACGTCTTGCGTTACGGTCGCCTGATGAAAGCGCGTCAGTTAGTAGCCGTGCGCGGCGCGGGCATGGCATACGATGGTTTGTATTTCGTCAAAAGCGTGACTCATAACATTAAGCGCGGCGCTTACAAGCAAAGCTTCACGTTATCGCGAGATGGTCACGTTCCAAATATTCCGAGGGTGGTTGCATGAATTCATCGAGTGGACCTTATTACGGCAAGTATCGAGGCATCGTTACTAAAAATGAGGATAACGAGCAAAACCAAGGCAAGAAGCTAGGGCGGATCAAAGCCAGAGTGCCAGATGTTCTCGGCGACAAAGAGACCGGCTGGGCGTTTCCTTGCGTTCCTTATGCAGGTAAAGATGTGGGTTTATTCCTTATGCCGCCTGAAAATACCCACGTCTGGATTGAATTTGAGAAAGGGGACACTGATTACCCGATTTGGAGTGGCTGTTTCTGGGCCGAGGGCGAAGTCCCCGTAACACCCTATACGTCCGATAAGAAGGTGCTCAAAACCGGTGTGGGCACGATCACTCTGAACGATTCATCTGGCGATGGCGGCATCACGATTGAAATGAATAAGAACCCGAAGTTGAAGATCGTGCTCGATAAAAATGGGATCGAGATTACGAGTGGAAATGGAGCAAGTGTGAAGCTTAATAACAACAAGGTATCCATCAACGACACCGCCCTGGAGGTGGAATGATGGCGGATCCTTTGCTTCACGAGAATGCGACTGTGCAGTGCCTGCATTCAGGGCAGGCGAAGCCGTCTGTAACGAATCAACGCGTCAAGGTCGGTGGGCAGAAAATCGTGACGCAGCCCGCTCCATATACTATCTCCGGCTGCTCGTTGCCGACGCAATCCGGCGGGCCGTGCGTCACGGCTACGTGGACCAGCGCGGCGACACGAGTCAAGGCTGGCGGGATGGCTGTGCTGCTGAAAAACAGCCAGGCTAACTGTGTCCCAACCGGCACGGGCTTGAACATTCTCTCGACGCAAATGCGGGTTAAGGGGACATGATGAACATTGATTTCCCATTCCATTTCGACAGCCGCGGGCGCACGGCGACGGCCGATGACGATGATCATATCCGCGATATGATCGAGCAGTTGCTCTTCACCAGTCCCGGTGAGCGCGTCAATCGCCCCGATTTCGGCAGCGGCTTGCTGCAACTGGTCTTCGCGCCGAACAGTCCGGAACTGGCCGCGACCTTGCAATTCACGATGCAGGCGGCGCTGCAGCAATGGCTGGGAGACTTGATCGAAGTTCAGGCGCTCGAAGTGACGAGCGAAGACTCGCAATTGCGCGTCGTTTTGCAATACCTGACGCGCCGCACAAATCAAACGCAAGTCGCGCAATTCACGCGCGCAGTGTGAATATGAACCTTGAGAACGACACCGAAATCTGCCGCGACGAACAACGGCGCCATCAAGTCCGCGCCAAACACCGCAATGGGCTTGATTACGTCGAAGTCGGCGCCAATCAACAATCGCTCAATCTCTTTTTCATCGGCGCAGCGCCGGAGGGTTTGACGTCCGCCAATTTCCGCATTGACGGCGGCGCGCGCATTCGCGGCATTCGGGTCACGGAGGCAAATCGCGTCAACCGCACTGAGGAAGACCTCGACGATTATTGGCGCTTGACGGTGGATCGGTTCGGCGATTTTTCGGCTTACACACTGCGCATCGTCAAACCCGATGCGAAAGGGCGGCCGGGTGACGAGCCGCTCGATGGTTTCGATCCGCGTTATTCGCGTCTCGAATTCACGTTCAAATCGGATTGTCCGAGCGACCTGGATTGCCGCGCGCAAGCCGTTTGCCCGCCGCTGGCGCGATCTGAGCCGGAGATCAATTACCTGGCGAAAGATTATGCGAGCTTCCGGCAATTGATTCCGGATCGGCTGGCGGTCGTAATGCCGGATTGGAAAGAGCGGCACGTCCCCGATTTGGGGATTACGCTGGTCGAACTGCTGGCTTACACGGGCGATTATCTGAGCTATTACCAGGACGCAGTGGCGACTGAGGCTTATCTTGACACGGCGCGGCAGCGCATCTCGGTGCGCCGCCACACGCGGCTGGTGGATTACGCCTTGCACGAAGGCTGCAATGCGCGAGCATGGGTCGCCGTCGAGACCAGCCAGGATGAAGAGCTTGATCCTGAGGACACATTCTTCATCACGGGCTACAACGACGCGCTCGGCATGGTCAGCACAATGCTCACCACAGACGACCTGCGCGGTGTTCCGGCCAATGTTTACGAAGTCTTCGAGCCGCTGGTCGAAGATCAGCCAGAGAAGATCAAGCTTTATCAGGCTCACAACGAGATCAAGTTTTACACCTGGGGCAATCGCGAATGCTGTCTGCCACGTGGCTCAACGCGTGCAACGCTGCTTTATGAATGGAAGACCGAACCGGAGCCGGAACCGGATGATCCTTACGACTATGAGACACAGCAACAGCGCCTCGGACAAACAGCCGCCAAGCAGCCCACCGAGCCTGAGGTCAAGCTAAATTTGAGGCCGGGCGACGTGTTGATCTTCGAGGAGGTCAAAGGCGCGAAGACGGGCAATCCGGCGGACGCCGATCCGGCTCATCGCCACGCCGCGCGGCTCACAAGAGTCACGCCAGGAGTTGATGAGCTTTACGGAAAACAGATTGTTGAAATCGAGTGGTCCGAGGCAGACGCGCTGCCGTTTGCGATCTGCATTTCAGCCATCGGCCCGGCGGATGATTGCTGCCCGGAGATCACTGATGTCAGCGTCGCGCGCGGCAACGTCATCCTGGTTGATCACGGGCGGACGGTTGATCCCGAATCATTCCACGTGCCCCCGGCAGAGGAAGAAGATGCAGGATGCGAAGCCATCGGTCAACCGCGCGACAAGACGTTGCGCGCAGCCCCGTTCAATCCGACTTTGAAATTCGCGCCGCTTACGCATCGCGAGCCGTTTCCGCAGCCCCGCGCGATTGCGCGCCAGCAAGCTCGTTTGCTCGGCCAGTTGTTGGATCGCGCGCGCGAGTCGGTCAATTCGCTCTGGCGCAAGGCGCACGACGGGCAATCGCTTTCAACCAATGAACTCAACGCTCTGCGAACCATCTTCGGTCGCCAGGCGATGATCGAGGTCGGCTTGCTCGACCGCAGCGGCGAGAAATGGCGTAAATCGGGCGCGGCGGAGCAGGCCGCGGCTATCGCCAAACTGATCGCCCACGAAGACCGCTGGCTGGCCAAAAAGCTTCGCCGACTGGCGACGCTGCGCGCGCGCGCCGAAGCCGATTACGTGTTGGACGAACTCGCCGCGCGGGAGATCGGCGATATGTTCGGCGAACAACTAGGCCAGGAACTGTCGCCGTCGAATGCCGCGCTATTCGGCGCGGTCAGCGGCGCATCGCAACAAGACCCGCGCGAAGCTTTGCCGAGCGTTCGTTTGAAGGAAACTCGTGATGGCCAGATTGTCTGGTGGGAGCCTCGCCGCGACCTGCTCGATAGCCGCGGCGATGACCGTCATTTCGTCGCCGAGATTGACAACCAGGGGATTGGGCGCCTGCGCTTCGGCGATGGCGAGTTAGGACGCGCGCCGGAACCCAACGCCACGCTGGTCGCGCGCTATCGCGTCGGAAATGGCAAAGCAGGCAATGTCGGCGCAGAGACCATCTCGCACATCGTCTTTCGACAGACCAAAAAGAGCGGAATCAGTTTGCGTCCGCGCAATCCGTTGCCGGCGCGCGGCGGCATTGATCCTGAACCGATGGCCGAAGCGAAGCTGTTTGCGCCCGGCGCGTTTCGCAAGCTGTTGCAGCGAGCCGTCATCGCCGACGATTACGCGCGGTTGGCTGAACGCAATCACAAGCTTCAACGCGCCGCCGCCACATTACGCTGGACAGGCAGTTGGAACGAAGCCTGCGTCGCCGTTGATCCGCTGAGCGGCGAGAAGACCGGCGCGCAGTTGCTCTCGGAGATCGAAAGATACCTCAATCAGTATCGCCGCATAGGTCACGACCTGCGAGTGAAACAGGCGCATCACGTTCCGCTCGATATCGAGCTGAGGATTTGTGTGTCGCCGCATTATCTGCGCGGCCACGTCGAAGCTGCGCTCACGGATCTGTTCAGCCATCGTCTGCTGCCCGACGGGCGGCGCGGTTTCTTCCATCCTGACAATCTGACTTTCGGCGAAGGCGTCTACCTGAGCAAGTTGATCGCCGTGGCGCAGGCCGTGACCGGCGTCGAGAGCGTACAGGTAACAAAACTGCAACGATTGTTCGAGCCGCCGAACAATGAGATCGAAAACGGCGCGCTGCCGCTCGGCCCGTTCGAGGTCGCGCAACTCGACAACGATCCGAGCTTCCCGGAGCGCGGTAAATTCACGCTGATCGTGGAAGGCGGGCGCTAGCCCGAAAGGGGAATGACTTATGTCGAACGAGATCATCAGAAGCATCATCCTGGCTTGGGGACTCGGAGGGATTTTAGGAGTGTGTGGCTGCTATCTGGTAGTAGGGGCGATTATGGGAACGCTGTTGCCGATTCCTCGACTTATGACGAGAGAATACAAAATCGGCTCTGTCCGCCGGCAGATACTGTTGGGAATCTTTGGCGTGGCGCTTTGCCTCCCCCTCTTGTGGACTTTGTATATAAAAGCCTTTAAAGGCGCGAATACTGTGATAGACGAACCGAATATACCGGAGAAGGTTGAGACCCCACAGAATCTGGCGCCGAGGCCGACCGCTCGTCTGCGAATGCCGCGCTTTGAAAGCGAAGGCGCGATTGCCGCTTACGCTAATTTCTCGATCGAGACGCTTGCGCCACGTGAGGCGGTCGCTGCCACCCTGCTCTGGTCTGGCGCCGGCTCCCGCCCGTCTGGCGTGTTGCAGTCGAGCAGTTGTAAGCAGGTGGAATACTTCGGTCTCGCGTCGAGAAACACTCGGCGTCTCAAGTATGAGCCATTTAAAAATCAGGTCTACGTCTACGTTGGCGATATTGGCGCGCTTGGCTACGGCAACGATTTGTATCTGGTCATCAGCGATAAGCCGTGGCCGGCGTCCGGAGTGACAGACCCGCGCGAGGTTCGCCGCAGCTACGATGCTTACAAGGGGCAGAAGAAAGCCCTGACCTTTCAGAAGCTTGGCGACTCGCTGGATTTCGAATATGGCGGGCGCAAATACCGCCTGACTATCAGTCAAATCTACATCGCGGTGTTTGGCTCAAATAAGATCGCGGTCGAGATTTGCGAGCGTGGCGGGTAGACCTGCGCTCCTGGCGCCTGCCGCCCTTGGCGGGTTCCGTCATCAACCACGGAGTTTGGCTATGACTCAAACCTGCGAATGTTGTGAAGGTATTGAAAAGATTACCCCGCTGACCGTCGTCAATCGGCCCGGGTTAGACGCGCTGGCCTATCGCGTCGGCACGCACGCGGCGTTCCTCGAAACGATGAAGGCGCGGTTGTCGGGTTTTTGGCTTGAAGTCCCGCGCGAAGAACTGGGGCCGGATGGCCGACCGCGCGTGGATCGCATCTATCCGTTGCGCGGATTGACGACGCGCGAAAGCGACGATCCCGCCATCGCCTTGCTCGACGCCTGGGCGATGGTTGGCGATGTGCTCACGTTTTATCAGGAACGGATCGCCAACGAAGGCTATCTGCGCACAGCCACCGAACGCCGATCGGTATTGGAGTTGGTTCGGCTGATCGCTTATGGGCTGCGTCCCGGCGTTGCCGCCAGCGTCTTCTTTGCGCTCACGCTGGAGAAGGATCATTCAGTCAAACTCAAACGGAATGAGTTGAGAGCGCAGAGCGTGCCGGGGCCAGGCGAATTGCCGCAAACGTTCGAGAACAGCGAAGAACTCGAGGCGCGCGCCGAATGGAACACGCTCAGCCCACGGATGACCAGGCCGCAGCGGCAGACGACAATCAGGAACGTGGTGAATAACGTGAGCCGCCCTCGCGTTTATCTGAAAGGCATTTCAACGAATCTGAAAGCCAACGACCCGTTGCTGGTTGATTTCGGAAGCAACAGGCCCGAATTATTTCGCGTGATCGAGGTGGAGCAGGATGCGGCGGCAGACCGCACGCTGGTCAAGCTGAGGCCCTGGATCGAGAGCGCGGGAGCCGCGTCAAGGATTACAACCTTGCGAGAGAAGATTGCCGGCCTCACCGCCGCAGCCGCGCCTCATTCTGCAAGCGCGGCAGTTCAACAAGCACTGGCGGCGCTCGAAGAGTTGCAAAAACAGATTGACGAAGGCGCGACCGAGGCGGAACTGGCCAAGCGCATAAAGGAAGAAGTTCTGCCTACGCTCTCCGAAACGGCGGCGGCATTGAGTCCACGAGCCACTGTGATCGGTCCTCTGCTCAACAACGTTATCACTGAGCTTGGCGCCGCCGCTGAGACTCTGGCCACCAATGCGCCCGCAACAACTGCGACAACAGAAGCGGCTGCCACAACCGATGGAAGTGGTTCCAGTAGAGGCGAGGGGGACGAGCTGATAGGCGCGCTCACAGGATTGGTGAAGCCGGCCTCAATCCCGCCGCGCAATTCGCTGAACTTGGCGCGAGATGTCAACACGAGCTTCGCGCTCAAGGCTGATACGGGGCTGCAACTGATCGGCGCTTTTCAGCCATTTTTGCGTGGAAGGATTCAAACGGCGCTGACGAATGTTGCCGTCACGGGGAAGAACCCGATTCGCGTTTACGCGCTGCGCGTGAAAGCCGCGCCGTTCGGGCACAATGCGCCGTTGCGATCAGAGATCGTGGACAGAAGAGTCCCGCCTCCCCCTGGCGAGCAGGGAATCAAGAAGGTAGTTATTTATCAGGAGTGGATTCTGAATGACCCGTTCAATGAGGGAGGAACTCCATCAAAGTCGCCCCATCAACTTAAGGTCTTATACCTGGATGCAGAGTACAAAATTCAACCTAACAGTTGGGTCGCGATATTGAAAAAAGGCGGGACGCAAATCATCACACAGCTTGGAGACGCTGGCGTTAGAAACGAGTCGCTGGCGGCTTACGGCGTCAGCGGTAACTCTACGAGACTAGACCTAACAGCGGAGTGGATAAGCAACCCTTCGGAAGTAGCCTTCTCCGTCATTCGCTCGACGGTTGTTTTAGCTCAGAGCGAAGAATTGCCATTAGCAGAAGAGCCGATTGACGACGAGATCTGCGGCGGCGCGGGCAATGAGGATGAGATCGAATTGGATCGTTTGTACAGCGATTTGAAATCCGGTCGCTGGCTGATCGTTTCCGGCGAGCGCACGGACATCAAAGACGCTCCTGGCGCTGCTGGCGCCATAGTCACAGGGGTGAGAGCGAGCGAACTGGTGATGCTCGCAGCGGTCAGTCATCGCTTCGATCCCGATCTGCCCGGCGACAAAACCCACACCTTCATCAAACTCGCGCAGAAGCTCGAATACTGCTACAAGCGCGACACCATTACGATCTATGCCAACGTCGTCAAAGCCAATCATGGTGAAACGCGCACCGAAGTCCTGGGCGGCGGCGATGCTACAAAGCCGTTTCAAAGCTTCACGCTGCGCCAGCCTCCGCTCACTTACGTCGCCTCGCCGACGCCTGCTGGCGCCGAAAGCACGCTCAAAGTCTTCGTCAACGACGTGCAATGGCATAAGACGGACACGCTCGCCGAGCTTTCGCCGGCGGATCGCAAATTCATCACGCGCACTGACGACGAAGGCAAAACGACCGTCGTCTTCGGCAATGGCGAGCGCGGCGCCCGCCTGCCCACCGGAGCGGAGAACATCCGCGCCATTTATCGCAACGGCATCGGCCAGGCGGGCAATGTCCGAGCCGAGCAGATCAGTTTGCTGGTGACGCGCCCGCTGGGCGTCAAAGAGGTGATTAATCCGCTGCGCGCTTCGGGCGGTGCGGACAAAGAAGGCCGCGATCTGGCGCGCAAAAATGCGCCGCTCACGGTGACGGCGCTGGATCGGTTGGTTTCGACGGAGGATTACGCCGATTTCGCCCGCACGTTCGCCGGCATCGGCAAATCGGTCGCCGCGCGATTTTCTGACGGCCGGCGCGAACTGGTTCACGTCACTATAGCCGGGGCCGATGACATCCCGATTGATGAAAGCTCCGACCTGTTTCGCAACCTGACACAGGCGTTGCGGCAATTCGGCGATCCTTTTCAGCCGTTCAAAGTCGAAGTGCGCGAGCTGAAGTTCCTGGTCATCAGCGCGCGGGTGCGCATCCTGCCGGATTATTTGTGGGATCCGGTCGTGACCAATGTCCGCGCCAAGCTGCTCGACACCTTCAGCTTCGAGCGGCGCGAACTGGCCGAGGACGTGTTGTTGAGCGAAGCGATCAGCGCGATGCAATCGGTGAAAGGCGTGGCGCATGTGGATGTGGATTTGTTGCGGGGCATTCCGGAAAAAACAGCGGATGAGCGGAACCCCGGCCAGCGGCGACTGCTGACGCCAACTGAAATCGTTGCGAAGATCAACGAGCCGTTGAGAGACGCTCTGGGGAAAGTCATCAAGGAGCCGCTCTCTCGCGTGACCGTGAACCTCGCCGGTTTTGAAGCGGGCGTGATTCGCCCGGCGCAACTGGCTTACCTGACGCCCGACGTGCCGGAGACTCTGATCCTGAACCAAATTTGATACGGAGTGAAAATGACAGGGAAACCTGATCGCCTTTACAACTTGCTGCCCGCGATTCACCGCATCCGCGATGCGGAGCAGGGCTACCCGTTGCGCGCCCTGCTGCAAGTCATCGCCGAGCAGGTGAACGTGGTGGAAGCCGGCGTCGCGCAGCTTTACGACAACTGGTTCATCGAAACCTGCGCGGACTGGGTCGTGCCCTACATCGGCGATCTGGTCGGCTATGGCGTCGTACACGAGGCTGGCGAGCCGGGCGACGCGGTGACTTCGGCGGCGCGCAACAAGATATTGATTCCGCGCCGCGACGTCGCCGACACCATTCGCAACCGGCGGCGCAAAGGCGCGCTGGCGTTGCTCGAAGAGCTGGCGCTGGATGTGGCCGATTGGCCGGCGCGCGCGGTCGAGTTTTACAAGCTGCTCGGTTGGACGCAGAACATCAATCATTTGCATCTTGATCGGGGCGGGACCGTTGATCTGCGGCGCGGCGATGCGCTCGATCGTTTGAACGGGGCGTTTGACGAGATTGCGCATACGGTTGACGTGCGCCGCATCAATTCGCCTCGCGCGCCAGGCCGCTACAACATTCCGAGCGTGGGCTTGTTCGTCTGGCGTTTGAAGCACTATTCGATCACGCAGGCTCCGGCGCATTGCGAAGACCGCAAGCGCCATCATTACACGTTCAGCATCCTGGGCAATGACGCGCCGCTTTTCACCAAGCCGACGCCCGAACCATCACCGACGCACATTGCCGACGAGATGAACGTGCCCACGCCGATTCGCCGTCGCGGTTTTGAAGAGCGCCCGGAGGATTATTACGGCGTGGGTAAAAGCCTGGTCATCTATCGCGACAGTTTGAACAACGCGGTTCCGCTCGAAAACATCGTCGTGGCCGATTTGACCGATTGGGCTTATCAGCCGGCCGGGCATCAGGTCGCCGTTGATCCGCAACTGGGGCGCATCGTTTTCTCGGCCCGCCGCCCGCCGCAGGAAGGCGTATGGGTGAGCTATCACTACGGTTTCAGCGCCGGCATCGGTGGCGGCGAATATGACCGCCCCATTCGTCCGTCCGCCAATGTGATCAAGGTCGGCGCAAAAGAAGAGATCAAACGCATTGCCGATGCGCTGGCAAAATGGCGCGAATATCGCGCCCGAAATCAATGGCCGGACGCCGTAATCGAAATCACCGACAGCGGTTGTTACACGGAACAACTCGCCATCGAGTTGCACACGGGCGAGCGGTTGGAATTGCGCGCAGCCGCCAATCGGCGCCCGGTGATTCGCCTGCTTGATTTCTACAGCAATCGCCCGGACGCGATGCAGATTACCGGAGTAGACGCTCCGCAAACGGACAAAGGCGAGCAGAAGCCGGAATCGGAAGCGGAACCGTGCGGTAGCAAAAGAGCTGGGCGACTCATCCTGGACGGCTTGCTGATCGCCGGGCGCGGCGCGCAGATCACCGGCAGTTTGGAATCAGTCACGATCCGCCATTGCACGCTTGTGCCCGGCTGGTCGCTCGATAGCAATTGCGAGCCGGAGCAAGGGGCTGAGCCAAGCCTGGAGCTGGTTGACACAACTGCGCGCATTACGATCGAGCGCAGCATCCTCGGCACGATTCAAGTCACGCAGAACGAAGTCACGACCGATCCGTCGCCGATCAACATCAGCGACAGCATTCTCGACGCGACCAGCCCGGACCTGGAAGCCCTGGGCGCGCCCGATTGCCCCGTCGCCCACGCGCGGTTGACGATCAAACGCGCGACGGTGATTGGCCGCGTCGCAGTCCACGCGATCCAGTTGGCCGAAAATTGCATCTTCGACGGCCTGGTCAAAGTGGCGCGCCGGCAGATTGGTTGTATGCGGTTTTGTTACGCCGCGCCGGGATCGCGCACGCCGCGCCGCTTCAATTGCCAACCAGATCTGGTTCGCCGCGCCGCCAAGGACGACGCGGCCAAAGCTATCGAAACACTCCGCGTCCGCCCGCGATTCAACAACCGCCGCTACGGCAAACCGGATTATTGCCAGTTGGCGAACGATTGCGCCGAGGAGATCAAACGCGGCGCGGATGACGAATCCGAAATGGGAGTTTTTCACGACCTGTTCCAGCCGCAACGCGAGGCCAATCTGCGCGCGCGGCTCGATGAATACACGCCCGCTGGAATGAACGTGGGCATCATTTTCGCGAGTTAGTCAGTACTGCGCCGCTCGCGGCGCAGATTCAAGGAGGAGCGCATGCAAGGCGAATACAGAGGCGATTTCACACGCGACACTTTCAATCCGACCAAACATTTCTCGCGCGTTTTGATGCAACAGGGAAGAGTGTTGCTGGACGAGGACTGGAACGAACAGGTGTCCATTACGCTCTACTACTTGCGATCCGTGGCGGAAGATTTGATCGGTGAGCACGGCGGGAGGGGCGATGGCTTCAAGATTGATCAGGTCACTCAAGCCACAGGCAAGCTGGATTTCAAAATCAGGGAGGGGTACTACTACGTCAAAGGATGGCTGTGCAAGACTAAAGAGCAAGATTACAGCAAACAACCCGGCTACCCTTTCCCTGATTCTATAGATTCAGAGCTTGACACGACCAAAGCATATCTCGTCTACCTGGATGTTTGGGAACGCCACATCACGTCTCTCGAAGACGACAGCATCCGCGAAGTCGCGCTCGGCGGGCCGGACACCGCCACCCGGGCGCAACTGACATGCCAGGTAAAGGTCAAGGAAATCTCCGCGGCTCGAGCCAACACTGACTTCAAGACCGACCACAACGCCTTCTTCGCAGAGATAACGGAGCACGCCAAGCCGACCAGCGGCTCGCTTCGCGCCCGAGCCAAACGCGGGCCAAAGGATGATGAGCCGTGCGCGATTTCGCCGGAGTCGAGATTCCGAGGCGCGGAGAACCAGCTTTACCGCGTGGAGATTCATCGCAGCGGCGAGAACGGAGCGACAGGCCAGGCGACTTTCAAATGGTCGCGTGAAAACGGATCAATCGTCTTTCCGATTCGCTCGCTGGGAGACGGAAAGGTAACGCTGGCTCACCTCGGACGCGATCTCGGTAGCAGTCTTCAGGTGAACGACTGGGTAGAAATTGTGGATGACGATCTGGCGCTGCGGGGTAAAGCGGGGCCTTTGCGTCAGGTGGAATCAATTGATCCGGTTGAGATGAGTGTCACACTCAAGAATCCGGGAACCTTACCGGCTTACACTGAAGACAGCCCGACGCATCCGCTACTGCGCCGCTGGGACCAGCAGGGCGACAGGCTTGAAGACGGGTTAAAGCTCAAAGAGGGTGATGGTGAAGATGAGGAAAATTGGATTGCCCTGGAAGACGGAATCCAGATTCAGTTCCCACTGTCGCCGGCGGGAGAGCCGTACACCTACAGGTCCGGCGATTACTGGCTGATTCCCGCGCGCACAGCCACGGGAGACGTTGAATGGCCAGTAGAAAGGAATGCCGATGGCACGGTGAAGACTTACCCGAATAGTTCTGAGCCGATTCCGAAAGCCAAAGAAGCCCACGGCATCAAACATTTCTACGCGCCGTTGGCAAAAATAGGCGGCGGCGCCGCAGCTACGCTCACCCCACTCCGGCGAATACTCAATCAATTGTGGAGTTAGTACCGCGCGTAGCTATATGAAAGCGGTCTGGTCATTCTGGCCAAAGCCTGAGGTTGAGTGGGGAATTGTCCTAATTATCCGGCAACTTACCGCTTGACTGGTTTTGGCCACTTGGCTAAGATGCCGCGCGGATACGGTGCAACGAATCACATGCGGCAACAACCGATATCCCCTCACTGGTGCTGATTTCAATTGCTTCTCAAAATGCCGTGCCTCACAAATCAAAGCAATTCAGCGTTTCTCCCGGATATATTCAGACACCAAATCAATGCCCCGGATCTGTGGATGACAAACCAGCTATTGAGTGCCGAAGGTAAGTTAATGAGTCAGAAACACAAGGGACGAATTCACCACACAAACCAGCTTGCCCCCGCCCAACCACTCTGCGCATCATCTTACCCACAGGTTTCAATTCGGAGTTTTTTCAGTGAGGGATGGCAATCAGTAACAAACGAATGAATCTCTCTCCTGATCTGCCGGCGCAGTTGCCGCCGTAGGCGCCACAATCCGAAGAAAATTTATCTGGTAGGTTTTACCCATAAAGCCGTAGTTGATAGTCAAAAATTTCCTATCTATGGCTGGCCACGACCAGGATCTTGGGTTTCGTGGCTTCATATCCGCGCCAATATAAAAAGGAGTCTGAACAACAATGACTGGTCGCGAATATCTTTTCGATTTGTGCCGTCGAAGCTCACGCCCGACGGCATTAATTGCGCTGATCGCGGGGTGTCTTGCCAGCGGCGCCCTCTGGTCATGGCGACCTGCGGCGGCTGAACCAGCGCCCGTGGAATCAGCGGCGCCTGCTCCAACGATGAATGCGCCCTCCGCGCCTGCCGCTGGACTTGTTTCGCTGGCCGGTCAGGTATTTCCCGCGAGCGATGGCGTCCGCGGCGTCGTGTTAGGTGAATACGAAGGATACTTCGACGCTCTGACCCGCAGCCTCACAGTGCAGCCTGCGAAAGCCCGCGCCGGGCAATCGCCGATTGGGCGCAATCAGACTTCCCGCAGCAATCCAGGTTCGGAAGTTACGCCGGGAAACTTCGGTCTCACCGTCGTCAACAGCGCCTTCATCGGAACCGGCGATCATCCCGGAACGATTTCAGGCGAAGTCGCCGTGCAGAACAACACATCCGCGACCTTATACAACACGCGGCTGGTCTTCACGTCTTTCAGACTCTGTTCTACTCTGACAGGTCCTTGCAACGCCACACAGGACGCCGGAAACACGCCGGGACCGACCGGCCTCGCTTATTTCAATGACGGGCAGGTGGCCTTCAACAACAAACTTTACATCTCGCGCAGTTATGGTGACATTGGCGTGGGCGCCAATGTCAGAAACATCTGGACATTCGCCAGCGTCGCTCAACCGCCCAGATTCTTTTTCACCTACGCCGTCATTGCCGACCTGGGCGTGGCCGCTGAAAGCGTACAGCCCGCAGCAGTCCAGGTGAACTCTTCGGCAGGGACTAGCGTCCTCATCAACGGGCGAGGTTTCACAGGAACGCCGACAGTCGAGTTGACGCCTGCAGCAGGCCCCTCCGTTGCAATGACCGGCGTTACCGCTTCGGCGACCCAGATCACCGCGACGGTTCCTGCGGGGACGGCGCCGGGCGTCTACAGCGTGCGCGTGACCAACCCGGGCGGCACAGCAGGCGGTCAGGGATCAAGCACTCTCTCGCACAAGCTGACCGTGACTAATGAACCGGTCAGTAACCTTTCAGGCGACGTTACGGCGATCAGCGGCGCCGGTCCATTCCTCGTCTCTGGCGCGGTGACGATCAGCGCTGGCGTGACGGTTCCCGCTGGCGCGGTGTTTTATGTGGCTGGCGGCGCGACGATCACTGTCGGGAGCGGCGGCAACATCACCGCCAATGGCGGCATTCCCGGAATTTCAACGACCAACCCTGCGCACATTGTCTTCACAGCGCAGCGTTCGCCTGGCGCAGCATTGCCAGCGGCTGGCGCGTGGGGCGGAATCAACGCCACCGCCGCTTCGGCAGCGGAGATGCTGCTGCGCAACGTCGTGGTCGAATATGGCGGCTCGGCGGGCGCCGCTCAGATCAACCTCACCGGTTCGGGACGCAAACTGCGTTTCACCGACAGCATCGCGCGTTCGAGCGCAGGCGCGGGGGTTGCGGCCAACGGGCAGAACGACAGCGTCATCGGTTTCGCCCGCAACCGGGTTGACTCCAATGGTTCTTCGGCAGCCGACCCGGCGATGCTTGTCAGCGGCAACGCGTCGCTCGGCCTGTTTGACATTGACACGAGCACAGGCGGCACGAGTGTTGGCGATCCGGGTTTCTATTACTCTTCGGCCAATGATTTCAATGGCAACCAGGCCGACGCGCTTCAGATCGGCGTGGACGCCGACCTGGCGTCGAACGACTTCACCAAATCGGGCGTGCTGGTGGGCCAGGCGCCCGCGCCGCTCCGGATTCGGGGCAATTGCGGCAACCCGGCCATCGTCGGCGCCGCTCCTCCGGCATCGCCCGCCGAATTAACGATCACCGCGACCGCCATCATTCAACTCGCGCCGGAGATGGCTTTCCAGGTCGGCGATTACCCCTCGAACCGGATTGGAAGCATTGCGGCCAATGGTTACGCGGGCGCATACCAGGGCCCGCAGGCCACGACCTCGAACGATCTGATCGAATTCGACAAAATTCCCGGCGGCGCGAATTTCGGCGCAATCTTTTTTACACGCAACGCCATGGCCAACTGCATCCTTAACTTCGTCAAGGTGCAGAATGGCGGCAACGGCGCGAACTGCGGCCTGGCCGGCGCCGAAGTGATTGCCGAAGTCGTCAACATGAAGGTCACTAATTCGCAGATCAACGACAGTTCGACCGGCGGGTTGCTGGCGATTGTTGGGTCAAAGGTTGATTCGAAAGGAACGACTTTCACCGGCAACACGCCAATCATTGAGACGATCGCCGGTGGCGTGCTTGGTGATGGCAACCTCGGGACAAAGGCGCACCTGGTTATACCAATCGCGGCCGCTCTTGATCCGTTGGGACGCGGTGTTTATATCGTTGACAATCCCGGCGGCGTTTCTCTGATCCGTTTCCTGAACACGACTCGCAACCAGGTGACCGTCGGCCGGATCAAAGTTCCGGCCGGCGTAATCACGACGATTGCGGGCGGCGGTTTGAGTCTCGGGGACAACGTTCCGGGGCAAGATGCGGACATCGGTTTCGTCACCGGTATCGGCGTCAGCCCGGAGGGCGATATCGTTTACTTCATTGACGCCGGCGCCCAGTCCGTGCGCGCTTTCAACGCCTCCGGCGCAGCGAAGACGGTTGGCGCCGGCGCCATCGGAGCAGGTAATGTCGGGACTTTTGCCACCAGCGAGGGCTTTGGTTCCGCGCTCAACGGTCTGGCGGTCAATCCGGCGGATGGCCCGTCGAAGGGCGCTGTTTACGTTTGCGACGCGACGGCGGGTAACAACAAGGTCCACCAGATCGGGGCCTCCACCGGCAACGTCACGACGTTTGCGGGCAACGGCGCGACCACCAAAGACACGGACGCCTTCTCGCCGGGAGACGCCACCGAAATCCCGCTGCTCCAACCCCGTGCGCTCGCCTTTGACGGCGCGAGCAATCTCTACGTCGCCGACACCGGCCACGGCCGCGTGATCAAGATTGACTCGGGCGGCTCCGCGTCGCTGGTCGTTCAATTCACGGCCAATCGTAACGCTTCGATTCCGCCCTACCCGAACCCGCCTTACCCTTCAGGGCTGGCGTTTTTTGGCGGCAAACTTTACATCGCAAACGGCAATTCTCAGGACCTCCTGCGCGTGGATGGTGTGGGCGCGGTCTCGACGATTGCCGGAACGCTGGGCGTTGCCTGCGATTACTCGGCCGGGTCGAACAATTGCGGTGATGGCGGCTCCGCCGCCGGCGCCGGTTTCGGCTTGATCGGCAGCACGGGGACTCCGCCGTTGGTTGGTATAGTGGCTGACAGCAAAGGCATTTTCGTGCTTGATCAAGGCAACATTCTGCGGGGCCGCATCCGTTACATCAATCTCAGCCAGGCGCCGAATGAAGTCGCCGGTGTGGCGATCGCCGCCGGCGTCATTGAGACGGTGGCCGGAACCGGCCTCACAGCGCCATTCGATGGCGGTCTGGCGACGAGCAGCTCGTTCAATGGACCGACCGGCGTCGCCGCTGACCCGAACGGCAATCTCTGGATCACCGATACGCTCGGCGGCAGGTTGCGCTTCGTCAATTTCGGTCTCACGCCGGTCACACTCTTCGCTGGCCTGAGCGCCGAACAGATCGTTCCCCCTGGCGCCATCGTGACTGTGAACAAAGACGTGGGAACGGGAGGGACCGATGGCGTGCCTGTGAACCAGGCGGGCTTCGATACGCCGCAGGGCATCTGGGTCACTTCGCAGGGCGTTTACATCGCTGATTCTAAGAAAGGCCCGCCGGTGGGAGGGCGCCGCACAGGGCTGCTTCGCTTCATCAACACCACCACCCAGCCGGTGTCGTTCTACTCCGGCGCAGGGACGGTGACGGTGGCGAAGGGCGAGATTATGACCATCGCCGGCGGCGGCCTTAGTGAAGGCTCCATCGGTGACACCGCCGCCGGCTCGAACACCGGCGTCCCGCTCTCGGCGAAATTCCTGGCGCCGGAAGACGTGGCGATTGCGCCGAACGGCGACATCTACGTCGCCGACGCGGGCAATAAACGGATCCGCAAGATTGTTCGCGCGACCGGCGTTGTCTCCACCGTGCTGACTGGCGGCGCCAACGACGCTTACACGGGAATCTCCTTCGACTCGGCGGGACGGTTGCTGGTGGCCAACGCCGGCTCCAAGACGAGTACCACCGTCCTCGGTAATAGCGCAATCCTGCGCGAGAAATCTCCGGGCAGCGCCACATTCGATACGATTCTCAGCGGCGCTCCGCTGAAATTCCCGCGAGACGTTGTCGAAGGGAAAGATGGCGCGCTGTATGTCACCAACGCCGGCGAATCAACTCTTACCGGCGGCGATCACAAGCTGCTGAAGATTGTGATCAGCGGCGCAACCGGCACGGCTTCGACCTTCGCCGGCTCGTTCGTCGGCTACAGCGGCGACGGCGGCCCGGCGGTCAACGCCCGGATCAACATCACGCCCGCCGACATCAACATCACGACGCTCGGCACGCCGGTCAACATCAGACAGACGGTCAACATCATCGTTACCCCGGCGGGCGCCATCATCTTCGCCGACAGCATTAACAATGCGATCCGCCGGATTCACTGATTGGAGGCAGGGATTTATGAATGTGAACAGGATGATAGCTCGCGCCGTCAGCGGAATTGCGCTTTCGCTCATCGCCACCGTCTGCTCGATGGCGGCGCTGGCGCAGGAACGGGGCGCTCGCGGCGAAGACTACGTCGTCTTCGTTTCGCAGCGCGACGGCGCGGCGGAACTTTATCTCCTCGATTTGAACACCAGGCAAGTCAGCCAATTGACCAACACCGGGCGTGGCCATCTGGCGGCGTCAATCTCCGGCGCAGCGCGCACCATCGTTTTCGCCAGCCGCGTCGGCAGCGGCTACGAGCTTTTCAGCGGCACGCTTGGCGCGGCGTGGCGTAATCGCCGCCCGACGCTGGTCGGTTTGAGCCGGTTGACCGTTGACACGATGGACGAAGTTTCGCCGACCGTGTCGAGCGACGGCGCAACGATGGCTTTTCAAACTGGCGACGGCATCGAAGTCATGTCAACGGTGGCGCTGGACCGCAGGGTCGTCATTCCCTTCAGCAGCGAACATCAGGATTTTGCCCCGGCAATGGCGCCTGACGGATCGCAAATAGCGTTTGCGTCGAATCGCGGCGGCGCTTACGAGCTCTGGCTCTACCACCGCGCGGACGGCGCTCTTCGCCAATTGACCAGGAACGCGGCGGTCATCGGCGGTTTGAACTGGAGCGCGGACGCGCGCCGGATCGTTTTCACCACCACCGCGACCAATTCCAAACTGAGTGGGATCGCCGTTGCCGAGGTCGAAACCGGAAGCTTCCGCGTTTTGACCGATGGCAACGATTTCAACGCTTCTTTCTCCGCCCGCGGCGACCGTCTCGTCTTCACCTCGATGCGCGATGGCAACGCGGAGCTTTACCTGCTGAACCTCAACGCCGGCGGCGTCGAGCGTTTGACCAACAATATGGGACTGGATGATGGCGCGGTTTTTGTCGGCGAGCCGGCCCGCCCGGCAAGGCAGGCGCGCTAACGGCTTAAGCCGGCGTCAAGTTTCCCGAAAGGATACGTAGGAATTCTCATGTACAACAGCAGCTCGAAAATAGTGACCAAGGAGCAGGCCTCGTTCACCGAACTGTTCGACAACCAGGAAGGGATCATTCTCGACCTGGAAAACCTGCACTATTACACGCTCAATGGGACGGCGGTCTTCCTGTGGAAGAAGATGCGTTCAGGCGCGGCCAATACCGTCGAAAGCTTGAGCGAAGCTCTCTCTCTCTCTTTCAATATTAACGCTGACCTGGCCGAGTTGGATACGCGCGCCTTCCTCGATGAACTAGAAGGCAACGGCCTGATCAGTTACTCCGAGTTCGGGGCCGCCATCCAGAACAGGTCTCTTGGCTCCGCGAACGGCGCGCTGCCCGCATACGAGCCACCGCAACTCCAACTATCCAATTCGCTGACTCAGGTTGTCTTGTCCGGGTCGGGAACCCTCGCGACTGCGGCGATTGCCACCGGCGGCGGCCTGTAAGAACGAAGGGGAGAAGGGGAGAGGGGGAGAAGGGGAGAAAGAATTCGTCTCCCCTTCTCCCTGTCCCCCTGTCTCTCCTTCTCCTTGTCTCCCCGTCTATGCCTGCCCTTCAATTAGCGATCAGCGGAATCCCCGTCATCATCCCCGCGCGCTCGCCACGCCTTGCCAGACTCTTCGCCGATTACTTCCGTTATTACCAGCCTGAGATCGTAACTCCAGCCGAGTGGCAGAGGTCTTTTCAGCCGGAAAGAGAACTCGACCCGGTCGTCATTGAATTGAAGATGCGGCGCGAATTGCCGTCGCGCGAAAACCTGATTCCGCCGGGAGCCGAACTCTTTTCGCAAACCGGCGTGGTCGGTCTGTGGCGCGAACGGATTGAAGATCACAACGCCGAGCCGAGGGAGCGATTCTATTTCGACCTCAAGGTCGCGGCCTTCCGCGTAGACCCTCAATCGAATCGCGCGACCGGCCTGGTCTCGCCGGAGGCGATGGAATATCCGCACATTCTGGCCAACACCTACACGCTGTTTGCGCTGCTTCTGCTCTTGCGCTGGCGCGGGCGTTACCACCTGCACGCGGCGGCGGTCGTCTCGCCGCGCGACGAACTCTGGCTGATCTGCGGCTCGCAGCGGTCGGGCAAAACTTCGTTGACGACGGCGCTGGGGATCGCGGGCTGGCGTCCGATCTCCGATGACTCGTTGCTGGTGAGTTTTGACGAAGGCGAGCCACGCCTGGCCGCGATCAAGAAATACTTCCACCTCGGCGACGAATTACTGAAGCGTTGGCGCGAGCTGGATGGGATCGCGCGCCATCACCACTACCTCGACCGCGCCTGCGTCGACGGTTTGGAATTTTTCGGGGGCGCGGCGCTGGCCGACAAGCAGTTCGCCAAAATTGATCGCATCGTCCTGCCCGAAATCACGAAAGAAGAGACCAGCCGCGTCGAGCCAATTCCGCGAAGCGAGGCGTTGCTCCGGCTCGCCCAGCAGAGCATGTTCTTTCAACTCTGGCCGCAGCGTACGCAAGAGCAATGGCGCGCGTTGACTGGGCTGGCAGCCGAGAGCTTGTGCTATCGGCTGTTTGCTGGACGCGACATCCTCGACGATCCACGCAATGTGGCGCGCACAATCGAAACAGGGGCGAGCCGCAATTAACACATCCGGCGCCTCAACTACTCCGGCGCTAGCTCTGTTCTCACCATTTCTGGGAATGGTCAATCCCAAAAGCGGACAAACATCCGCGCCCATCCATTCTCCACATCCCGCTAAATCGAATTATCGTTGCGGTTATCCCGGCAAGAGGACTGGCACGAGGTTTGGTTTATCCAGATTTGGCCGCTGTGTGCGGCGAAGGCAAACCCAATCAAACTGTTCAGGCATGAGTAACAAGGAGGGCAAATGATTCCCAGAACGATCAATTCGATTGCGATGTTGATGGCGTTGGCCATCGCGCTGACATTCAACGCAGCGGCTCAAAGCCGTGAAGTGAGAAAGACCGTGGACTTCGTCGCCGGCGGGGAACTGAAGGTTCATTCCGACCGGGGCACGGTGCGGTTGACCGGATGGGATCGCAACCAGGTCGAGGTCTTCGCGCGCATCTCGGCGCCGAAGTGGGACACATCGCGTTTCAACCAGGCAGAGGTCGAGCGGGCGATTGAAGCCACGCGCATTGACGTGCTTGGCGACGCGCGCGCGCTGGTCGTCCGGGCGAATTTCGATGACGTGCCGGAGAAGGTTGACCGCCTCTTCGGCGGACGCCCCCTGCCTGAAGTCCATTTCGAAATCCGTGCGCCGCGCAGCCTGAATCTCTTTCTCGACATTGACCGTGGCAAAGCGACGCTCGGCGCCATCGAAGGCCAGTTGGATTTGACGAGCGACCGGTCGAGTCTCGAAGCGTCTGACCTGGCGGGTGAAATCCGTTTGCGCATGGATCGCGGCTCGGCGATTGTTTCGGCTTCGCGCGCGCGGCTGAACGTTCAGACCGACCGAAGCAACACCACGTTTCGTACGTCGCAGATCGCGGGCGATTCGAGTTTCGATGTCAGCCGAGGCGAAGTCGAATTGCGCGTCCCGCCGTCGCAGGGCTTGTTCGTCAGCGCGAACACCGGCAAGCGCGCCGATTTTCAGACCGAGTTCGCAATCACCACGCGCGCGTTCGGAGCCGACCGGATCGAAGGCGCGATCAACGGAGGCGGACCGAAACTGGTGATCCGCACCGACAGGGGCAAAGCGCGGCTCAGGCAGGAGTAGGTTGAAACGCGGGCGCAGTATGGTGAGCGTCAGCGCAATGAGATTAAGGCCAGGAATTTGCGTCAGCGGTGTGGGGCAGGTTTCCAACCTGCCCCACACCGCGCTCGCGGCTGGTTTAGTCGTTCGCCGGGTTGTGGGGCAGGTTGGAAACCTACCCCACAACCCCTTGCAAAAAGCTTATTTGTCGAGGGGAAGCGATGAATTCTTTATTACAAGACGTTCGCCACGGTTTGCGCGGACTTTGGAAGAATCCGGGGTTCAGCGCCGTCGCCATTTTGTCGTTGGCGCTGGGCATCGGCGCGAACACCGCGATCTTCAGCGTGATCAATGCGGTTTTGCTGCGCCCGTTGCCATATCACGAACCAGAACGGTTGGTGATGGTGTGGGAGGACGCGTCATTCGCGGGCTTCCCCCAGAACACGCCCGCGCCGGCGAATTACGCCGACTGGAAGGCGCAGAGCCAAACCTTCGAAGACATGGCCGCGCTTGCCATGAGGAGCTTCAACCTGACGGGCGACGGCGAGCCTGAAAGACTCGACGCCTACGCGGTGACGGCCAATCTCTTCCCGATGCTCGGCGTCAAGCCCGCGCTGGGCCGCTCATTTCTGGCCGATGAAGACAAGCCAGACGCGAGCAGTGTGGTGATGATCAGCTACAGGCTGTGGCAGCAGCGGTACGGCGGCGACCGCAGCGTCGTCGGAAGAGACCTCCTGCTCAACGGCGAGAAATACAACGTCGTCGGAGTAGCGCCCGCCGGATTTCAGTTTCTGGAAAGCGAGATCGGTCTTTGGGTTCCGATCAGATTCACTCAACAACAACTGGCCAACCGCGGCAGCCATTATCTGTGGGTCGTTGGGCGGATGAAACCCGGCGTGACGCTGGAGCAGGCGAACGCGGACATCAAGACAGTGATGAGCCGCATCACGCAGGACAATCCGGGCAGCGCGGGAAGGATAGGCGCCTACGTGATGTCGATGCGCGATCAACTGGCCGGAGACACGCGTCGCCCATTGATCGTGCTGCTCGTCGCGGTCGGATTCGTGTTGTTGATTGCCTGCGCGAACATCGCCAACCTGCTGCTCGCGCGCGCAGCCAACCGCAGTCGCGAGATCGCCGTTCGCGCCGCGCTGGGCGCTGGGCGGATGCGCATCGTGCGCCAGTTGTTGACCGAGAGCGCTCTGCTCTCGTTTGCCGGCGCAGCGGTCGGTCTGCTGTTCGCCGCCTGGAGCTTCAGCTTTCTACAACAACTCATCCCACCGGGTCTGGAACTTTCAACCAGCTTAAATATCGATCTGCGAATTCTGAGCTTCACGCTGCTGGTCTCGCTGGGCGCCGGATTGATCTTCGGTCTGGCTCCTGCGCTGCAAGCCTCGAAGGTTGATTTGAACGAAGCGTTGAAACAGAGCGGCGGGCGAGCGGGATTGGGCGGCAGCAGTAAATTGCGCAGCGCAATGGTCGTGGCCGAAGTGGCGATGTCGTTGGTGCTGCTGGTCGGCGCGGGTTTGTTGATCCAGGCCTTCTTCAAGATGCTGAACCAATACTCCGGGCTGCGGCCGGAGAACGTCCTGCTGATGCGAACCAATTTGCCGCGCGGCAAATACAACGATGCGCCGAAGCGCGCCGCCTTCTACGATCAGGTGCTCGATCGCGTGAAGAGCTTGCCTGGCGTGATCTCCGCCGGTTACACGATGAGCGTCCCGCTGGATTGGAAGGGTGGCACGAGCGGGTTCTGGATCGAAGGCCGCACGGCGGAACAGGCGCTGGCGCAAGGACTGTCGTATGACGCCAACCACCGCCAGGTCAGCGTGGATTATCTGAAGACGATGGGCATCCCGCTGCTGCAGGGCCGCCATTTGGCGGAAAGCGACAATGAGCGGTCACTGCCCGTCGTGGTGATCAACGAAACGATGGCGCGGCAATATTGGCCGGGCGAAGACGCCGTGGGCAAGCGGTTCAAACTGGGCGATCCGGATTCACCCGAACCGTGGAGGACGGTCGCCGGCGTCGTCGCCGATGTCAGGCAGATGGAGATGGACGAGCCGGTCAAAGCCGAGATGTATCTGCCTTATCGCCAGATGACCACCCACCCGTTCTTCGCGCCACGCGATTTGGTCGTTCGCACCGCGGCTGATCCGATGAGTGTCGCCGCCGCCGCGCGCCGCGAGATTCACGCGGTTGACCCGGACCAGCCGGTGTCGAACATCCGCACGATGGAAGAGGCGCTGGACAAAGAGATCGGGCAACGGCGTTTGGGAATGACGCTGGTCGCAATCTTCGCTGGGTTGGCGCTGTTGCTGGCTTCGCTCGGAATCTACGGCGTGCTCTCGTACTTCGTCGTTCAACACACGCGGGAGATCGGCGTGCGAATGGCGCTGGGCGCCGCGCGCCGCGACGTGCTCGGCCTGGTGATGAAGAAAGGAATGACGCTGACGTTGGCTGGCGTCGGAATCGGGTTGTCCGCTGCGTTCGGGTTGACGAGGTTGATGTCGAGTCTGCTTTACGAAGTGAGCGCGGTTGATCCGGCGACTTTCGCCGCAGTTGCGGCGTTACTGACGTTAATCGCATTGCTGGCCTGTTACATTCCGGCGCGGCGGGCGATGAAGGTGGACCCGATGATCGCGCTGAGGTACGAATAGCTCGGCGATGCAGAGAGAAACGTACCGCAGACTGTCCAGTCGGCGGAAGTCTCGATCACGCGATAATTGGCGGAGAGCGAGCGCCTTCCGTCGCAGAGAGGTCCGAATAG
>Ga0187892_10002266_pt1 | contig 39525 bp, 32 predicted proteins | sample MA1701073metaG_FD_139345 | JGI IMG/M metagenome (GOLD analysis project Ga0187892, IMG submission 139345) | Bio-ooze microbial communities from a basaltic lava cave in the Kipuka Kanohina Cave System on the Island of Hawaii, USA - MA170107-3 metaG ... | reverse complement strand
GCCTGGCTGGTAGAAACCTACGACATCCATGCGGGGATGACGCAGCGTCTTTAGGCTGTCCTCGACGGTCACTGCTTCCTGGCCCACGCCGACGATCAGAACGCGCTTTGCGCCAACACCAAGGTTGCGCGCCACCTGCAGCGACTGCCGCACCAGCACAACGCCGCACAGCGCGTAGAGCAACGCATATCCGAGCACCTTCTGCGCCGGCGCACCGTTCGGAATTACTGCAAACAACAGGTACGCGATCGGCACTCCAGTGGCAAGTGCGAGCATCGTTCGGCCTACAGCTTCGCCAAACGTTGTCGTCATGTCACGCCGATAGAGACCAAACACGACGTTCAGGCTGGTCATTAGCGCAGCAAAGAGCACCGCCGGCACCACGACCTTCGACGCGTCTTCGCCATAGGGCGAAAGCTGGACGACGACGGCGAGAACGATGGCCGCAAAAAACAGCGCGCCGTCTGCGAGGATCTGAACGATCGAACCGACCGGAATGTGATGCCGAAATAGCTTAACCACGCGGCCCCCCTCATTGCGTGACGCATGCTCTCGCTTGCAGCGACGCGTTTCTTCGTTTACCGCTCCAACAAATCCACCCGACGCGATGGGACGCTGCCTCGCGCCTCTCTCTTCTTGTACTGACCGACACTAACCGGACCGACCACACCAGGCAACGGAATATCCACATCTGAGCGCGCAGAAGATGAGCAACTGGGTACGTCTATGGTCACCAACTCGCATGTGCCGCAGGCGCGGGTTTAGCCCGCTTGAATACCGCGCGCATGCTATACCAAGATTTAGGGATTTAGATTTCGCATAACAAAAAGTATCGAAAACGTCTCAGCGACATCCTCAATATTGCGAGAGTCGAATGTCCGGCGTTTGACGCGCTTCTCGGTTGGCTTGTCGGCCGCCGGAGACAGCGGTGCGTCGATTAACCGTAATCGCGGTTCGAGGGGGCAGCGCGCCCGATGGCTGAGGCTACATCTCCGGGCGCTATGCGCCCTTTCCCTCTCCTCGATTCTTAGATGCGCGGCTTGACGGACCAAACTGGAACGTCGCCGAAACCTGCGGCGCCTGCCGCGTAGTTCAACGAGTTGACAGTCCTGGAATAGGCAGCAGAAGCGCCGGCCGCTCCATGATCGACCGCATACGCGATTGCGGGTAGCAGATTCGCCCAGTAAAGATAAGGGAACTCAGATGGTTGGCCAGCGCCTGACCCGACGAGCGCATTGCTCGAAGCGCAATCGTCGGGCAATGCTTTCAGGTCGTACACCGTGCGCCAATTTGGATACCAGGGCCCCGTTCCGTTGGTCCAATTCGGCGTTTCGCTGGCAGCAATCGGCAGCTGGTACTGGGAAGCTCGCCGATAGCAGTACTCGTTCGCTGCCCCGGCGGCAAGGCGGCCAACGACCGCCTTGTACTTGTACGCAAGAAAGGGGGCCAACTTGGCGTCGAACGCGCTGTCCTGGATCTGCAAATCCCGCAGCCAGCCCCAAACGGCCGTGACGAAGTCATCCTGCCAAATACCCTGCTCGTAACGACCAGTGCTGGGCGCGTAGTTTCCGCTGGGCTCGACGACGCCAAGTGGATTCGTTGGCTGGGCTACGTAGCGGGCATGGTGAAAGTCAATGTTTTTCTCGATTTGGCCTTTGAACTCGGCGCGCAGCGTCGCGTCATCGTCCGGCGTCATGGCTGCAGCAACCATCAAACTGCGCAGCGCCCACGCCGATCCTCGCGTCTGATACGTCGCCGAACTGCTCTTGATGAGGTTGCTGGCGTTATCGCGGCCCGTATTGGTCGGAGCGAGCGACTGAGTGGCCGCCAGCAACTGCATTTCGTCCATGAAGTACCACCGCCCCGTCAGCAAGTACGACATGAAGGCGATGCAAGGCTGGTGCGATAGGGCAAACGATGGGGGCACCGTTCCGGATGCGGCAGGCGTGTATGAGTCCGTCGTCGAAGCGCCCGTGTGCGGAATGCCGCAGCTGCCGTGGAGAAGGAGCGTTGGGTATTGCGACACACGAACCGCGCGCTGAGTGGTTTCGTCTCGGAAGTGAAAGCCGTATCGTCCCGCCGCAAGCGCGTTGACCTGAATCGAGCGCCACGCGCGCGCATCGCCCTGCCCGGTCAAATAGGCAGCGTCCCACTCGGGCAACAAGCCGATGGATTCGTGATAACCCGCGTTGCCAATGACCGTCGGATAGTTGTGGCGGCCAAGTGGGGTGAACGATGTCACCGGCCGGGTCCAAAGAATGCTGATCGATGCGGTTGGCGCGTCGTAATTCGGCACAATCCGGGTCGCCTTCATGTAGGCGACATCGTGACGCACCTGAATTCCAGGATCCGTCCCAAGCCAGTGAGAAAACGCGGTGCCGGACCCCAAGTACGTTCGCGTGTGATTCAACAGCGCGATGCTGCCGCTGAAGCGCTCCGTGCCTCCGAGCGAAAACGTCGCGACACCATCGCGCTGGCCTGGCGCGGCCCGGTTCAAATACCCGTTTTCGAGCCACGGCACAACTTCGACGGCGCCGCCGAGGTAGACGCGAATTTCGATCCAGCCGACGAGATGCTGATCGCTGCCGATCGGCTTGCGATAGACCCAGCTCGACATTTGGGGGCCTTGCACCCAACTGATGAACGGGCTATCCCAATCGGCGCCCGACCAGTTAACCGAGCCGTAGCTGCCATAGGAGATTGATGCGCTTATTCCAGTTGCCTTCAACTCGGCGAGCGAGAGATTCGCACCCGCGGGGGCGGTGCCCCCCTTTGCCAACGCCACCCGTTTCGTTACGCCCGCCGTCAGCGAGGAGCGGCCCGAAATGACCGCGAACTTTAAACTGCCATCGCGCCAAAAATTCTTCGCGACGACTTGAATCTCCGCGTTATCCGCGGTCACCACTGTGCCCGACGGAACGTCGCCACCCCTGAAAACGTGGCCCAGTGTGAACGGGAGCATCGTCCCGCTCGAGCTGCTCGTCAGATCAAACGGTGGGACCGCTCCGGCAGGACTGTTCGGCGGCGGGGGTAGGGTCGGCGGTGGTGATGGAGGCGGACCCGGCGGGGGAGGTGAACCCGGCGGCGGAGGCGGACCCGGCGGCGGAGGTGAACCCGGCGGCGGAGGCGTGGGCGCGGCAGGGGTTGCCGTTGCGCCGTCACCATTGCATGCCGCCACCGTGAACAGGCCGGCAGTGGCAGCAACGCCACCCAGAAACTGTCTTCGCTTCATTGGGCTCACTCAATCGATTGGAGGCGCAGCCACCCCGCTGTCCATCGATTATCGGTCGCGTCGCAGTACCGATGGTCGCCAGCACTTGGTAGTCTTTTCGCGCCAAGCCATCTTATTTCCGTCCGAGCTTTTGGCCGACCGGAGAAAATCAGGAGGCCTTGCTCGAGCGGACCTCGTCGAGTCCGTTCGGTGCGGCGCGTAACACCCATCTGGGTGCCCGCACCGTTTTTCATGCTCGTTCGAGAATCGCCGGAGCGGTGGCTCGTTGCGCGAGACCTTGCGCCTGCGTGATGCGCTCAATAAGAAAGCGCGGCCTCGCCTTGGCCTCCATATAGATCTTGCCGACATACTCGCCGATGACGCCCAATGCCAGCAATTGAACTCCGCCAAGGAAGTAGATGGGTAAGACAGTTGACGCCCAGCCCGGCACAACGCGGTCTGACAGTAACGCGATCCAGAGCGCCCAACCCGTAACCCCCATGCTTCCCGCCGAGACGAGAAAGCCCATGAGGGTGATCAAACGCAGTGGATAAACCGAGAATGAAGTAATGGCGTCGATGCATAGCCCAAGCATGCGTCGAAGGGGATACTTTGACTCACCGGCAAATCGGGCCTTTCGGTCGTACTCCACAACGGCCGAGGGAAAGCCGATCAACGGAACAACGCCGCGCAAGAAAAGATTGACCTCCCTGAATTCCTTCAGAGCCTCAACCGCGCGACGGCTCAAGAGTCGGTAGTCAGCGTGGTTGAATACCGTCTGAGCACCCATCCACGCAATAAGCTTGTAGAAGCTCTCGGCGGTGAAACGCTTGAAGAATGTGTCCGAATCCCGCTTGCGCCTGACGCCGTAGACGACGTCCACACCTTCGCGGTGCTTCTCCAGCATTTGTTCGATAGCCCCGAGGTCGTCCTGCAGATCGGCATCGACACTGACGACGACATCGCCTGCCGCCGAAAACAAACCCGCCATCAGCGCGTTCTGGTGTCCCCGATTCCTCGATAACTTTACGCCCACGACCGGCAAGCCTTGAGCGACGAAGTCCTCGATCAACTGCCAGGTGCGGTCATGGCTACCGTCATCGACGAAATAGATTCGGCTGTCGAACGCGGCTTTCCCGCCCTTTTCAAGAGCGCGCAACAGCGAAACCAGCCGCTTCGCTGTCTCGGGCAACACCTCTTGCTCATTGAAGCAGGGGACGACGACGCTCAAAGTGACCATTTGAAAGTCCACCCAGCACTGCGCCCGCTGTTGGCTAGCGTGGCGCCAATGACAAACAGAGAAAACCCGCAAGCACCAGCCCAAGGCCCAGATAAGTCCACGAGGAGAAGCGCTCGCCAAGAAAAAAGCCGCTGCCGGCAAACACGAGCACGAATGTCAGCGCAGTGAAGCCGTAAGCGACGTTGAGCGGGATTTTCGACAGGGACCAGATCCACAAAACCGTACCGAAGACGTAGGCTGCGAGACCAGCCCCTACGCGTGGGTTCAAGAACCCGCGAAGCGCGGCAACGTTATCCGCTCCGAGCTTTAGAAGAAGCTGTCCGGCTGCCGCCAATAGCGAACCAACCAGCAGGGCGAGCATAGGAGAGAAGCGCACGATTTCAACTTACCGCGCAAAACGGTGCTTGATCTTCGCCAACGCATCGATCGTGCGAGTCGGCAATGCACTCAGGGTTGCGCAGCGAATCTTCCAGGCCAGAGGGACGGTTCCCATCAGATCGGCGTTGTCAGAGACGATTTTTTCGAACGCATGTGCGCCCAGGCGCTTCGCGCCGACGTTAGTCGCAAAAACCAGGGAGTTATAGCGATACCAGGGCTCAATATCCGGTACGGCTCGCACCCGTTCGCGCACAAAATCATAGGCGCGGTAGCCCCGCGCTTTGAACTTCGCGACCCAATACGCCAACGGCTGCTCGTTCACGTGATGCTCACCGCCCTGCCCGGGAATCGCCGCCGAAAAGAGAATCAAATCGCCGTGGCTGACCAGATTGTCGATCAGCACAGCACTGCGCACAGCCGGCACGTGCTCCGCAACTTCCAGACACTGAACGACGTCAAATCTGCGGCCTAGCGAAAACGGGGAGGAGATGTCAAGCGCCTGAAACTCTGCGCGCTCCACATGCAGGCGCGTGCAATCAACATACTCGCCATCCACGCCCTTCACGTCCTGCACGCCCAGCGCTTTCCACGCCTTTAGCCAGACACCGCGCCCACAGCCCACATCGAGCACTGACTGCACACTGAAATCAGACTTGATCCGGCCAAGAAAGGCTTTTGCGGATCGACCCGAGCTCCGGTCCACAAAATCAAAAAAATCCGACTGATACCTATATGTGTGGGTTTCCATTCTCAACCGTTCCGATCGATTCCCCATCGCCGCACGGCGCTCTGCGCCGTGCGGTCCATTTCTTCCTGCTCCAGTTGATCACCTGAGCGGCACCGCCGAACCCGGTGGCGGAAGGAACACAGTGAGGCGCCGCGGTGGATTCCTTATCTGCAGAAAAGGTTGCTGATCATCGAGTTGAGTGATCGGCCTCAAGTCCGCTGGCGGTTCTGATCTCAATTCAGGGAACCAGTGGTACTTGAGCACAACGTCGTCTTTGGATTCGATCTCGACTGTGAGTCTATTCACGCGCCGTTCAATGATTCTTCCGGCGCCGCGCAGAAAATAACTGGATTCAGACCGTCGCTGAAAGACGGACATCGGGCCGATGGTCGTCGCGGGAGCGACGTGGGCGAGCGACGAGGCAGCATTGGCGCACGAAATCGAGTGGCAGACGATCCATGTAATGTTGTAAAGGTCCAGGTAGCGGTTCAACGCGTCGGGGCCGAGTCGATCGATCTGGTGGCCGAAGGCCGTGCCATCCCAGAAACCGGCGAAGAACAGATACGGGTAGGGACCACCGATGAATTCCTTACCAGTGCGTCGGGCGTACACACCCGCCATGTGAGATGCGTCGTGTACGCGAGCCCGCGACGTTTCGAACAGAATGCGGCCATCGTCACGGACGTTGTCGCTGATCCATTTTATGAACTCCTGCGACGACGGCCCGAACCCCTTGATCTCGGGTGGAGCGACACCATAGCGTGCGCCGCCGTGGTCCGTCGTCTCGTGCACCACTTCTTTAGCGTAGTAGGCGCTCAACGGGATCACAAGCAGCAAAACCGACAAGGCCGCCACGCGAATTGCGCCAACGCCATTTCGCACTGTGTCCACCAGTGCTTTGAATCCGATCGCCGCCGGAATCACGAATCCGAGCCAGCCGACCAATGCGAAACGGTTGGGCTGCAGCACTGCGAAGGCGTTGCTGGCGGCGCCGGCGAACGCGAACACCAGCTGACAGGCACTGGCAACGGCGAAGGCGATGATGAGATTCAGTTTCTTGTGGGTCCTGGCGACAGCAGCCACTGCGGCGCAAAGAATCAATGCCAGGTACCAGCGGGATCCGCCGGAGGCGGTAGCGGCGATGCCTAGCGGCTCGCGAACAAATAACGTCAGATCGACGAGTCTTTGATAAGGCTGCTCGGAGAGCTCCGGATATCTAAGCGTGTAGTACATCCAGGGTGCGTTGATCAAGACGGTTGCAGCCGCCAGCGGCGCAAGCACTGATGCGCTGTCCCTCATCAACGATAGCGACACGCCGTCTCGCACCGTCAATGCGACTGCCAGGGGAGCTACGCACAGCGGGAAAAGCGGGTGCAACAACGTGCCGAAGGCGCCAGCAAAAGCTAAAACCACCACCGCCTTGAATCGCGGCGCTCGACAGGTTTCGCTGAGCCAGATCGAAAACGGCAATGCAAACAATGCAGCAGCAACGAAACTCACCATGCCTGCCGTCTGATACCAGCGAAACGGCGATGCCCATAGGAGCACAAAACCGGACACGGTCGCCGTCGCCGTTTCGAACGGTCCGAGTTTGAGTCGGAGACATCCGAGCGGTAGCGCGGCCACACCGAGAACGGCAAACGCGAACGCGCAGAGTTTCCAGGCGATAGCCGCGGCGTCCGGCGTGCCCAACGCACATGTGACCAGCGCCTGCACTTTCGCGCTGGCATTGAATGGAATTCCCCCGATGTGACCTGCCGCAAACGTCGGATCAAATCCGACCAGCTGCTTTGTTTCGCACAGCTCTCGCGCAACTTCAAGTTGGTAAAGGTGATACGCGCCGTCGATGTGAGTCGACGGCTTGGGGGTCGCGATGTCAGACAGGGGGAAGAACGCGGACTGAATCGCGAGCTGAACAATCACGGCGATGCAAATAATCGCCAGATTCGACGCGCGATTTCGTTCCTCGTCACACCTGTTAATCCGCTTGCGCATCGCCCCGGCAGGCACGTCGGTTTGGAGGCGGGCAAAGCCGTTGTGCGCGCGCGATCAGCTCAAGCGATTGCTCCAATTGCAACTGCCGGCGTGCGTCTCACACCATGTCCGCCTCCCTTGGGAAACATGGCCGCCAGATATTTCACGCTTGAATGCGCGATCGAGCAATGGAAAAATCCGCCGCCGGTGCAGATCCCCGCGCGGCGGCGCGGGCTTCGACCCCCGCGCAACAAACAAACTAAGACCACAGCCAGAGGAAGAGGCTGCCTGCGTTCGACGATGCCGCCGCCGACGACCGCAGCGGTCTCAACAGATCGCTGCGCGCGGAACCTTACAGCGCCGGATCCCGCCAGCCGGTCGGCTTATAAATCCAGACGTCTCCACCCGGCGCCTCGCGCATTCCGAGGAACACGTCGATACCCGGAGCGTACTTCCACTTGCCTTTGGCTCCGCCGCTTGCGGCCAACGCGCCGCTGGCGCCGCCCGACGAGGCAATTCGTCGCACAGTCCAGCCCGAAGGTGAAAGCGTCGCCGGCAGGCGCAGTTCCCAAACATCCGATTCGCCGTTCCACAGAAGAAACCGGTCACGGGCTGGATCGAAATCCATCCCTGCGTTGGATCGAAGATTGAAGCCACCCGTCAGATCCTGCACTGAATTTACGGCTTGCATAGGGTTCGATGCGCCTGATCTTGCGAGATCCCAATAGACAAACTGCCGCGTCGAGTCGCCGACAACGACTGCCGCCAGCCGGTTCGTATCCACCGCCATGTCGGCTTCGCTGATGTGGTTACCGTTCGCGCCGACGTGTGTCAGTTGATCGAGGTCGGGATTGGAAATATTGCTAACCACATATTTCACGAGGCCGCTGCTCACGGTAGATGGTCCCGACGTACGCACGTAGATCACATCCTTCCCGGCTTCGCAAACCGCGTCAGTGCTGATCGTCGGTCCGTAGTATCCGCTAGGCAAATAGGAGCTTGGATGGCGCGTCGCGTACTCGCGGTTCTCCCACATGCGACCGCCTGCGATGGACGGATCTACGGCCGATCCCGATGATCCAACCACTTTGTTCGGATCGCTCTTGGCCGGATCGAAGAACCAGGGACCCGTCCTAGGTGCCACAAGCCCTGTATATGTCGGCGCCCCGGTACCTGAAAACTCGGATGCACCGTAGTCGAAGTAACCCAATCGATCCGACACCGTCAAAAACATCAGGCCGTCATACATGTGCGCAGTCGCCGGCGCATTGGCAAAGCCGTCTTTCGGATACGCGGTTTGAATCTGCGCGGACTTCTGATAAACGGTCATCTGGCTGGAGATTCCGGCCCGCTCCCAACGCGACGTGGAAAGCCGAAAGCGGTAGACGTCGTTACCGCAGTAGTCGCCGTGTCCGCCACCAAATGTGATGACATCCCCGCGGTTCGTGTCGTAGGCGAACCCTCCCCACGCGTTGATGATCGCGTTCGGACCGCTGATGCTCGTACACGTTGGCCGCAACGACGCCGGTTGAAGGACGCTCGCGAACGTGTTCTGGTTCACCTTTCTCCAGGAATTCTCCGGCATAGAACGCACTGTCGACAGCAAAGTCGAAAGGCTTGACGCGAGAGCTGGTTTGTTGACGGGACAGCTCTGCAGTGCGGGCGCGCCTGCCGGCGGTGGCGCGGCCGGAGGAGGAGGAGGTACTGGAGCCGGCGCCGGTCCGGGAGGCGGATTCGGTGCTGGAGGAGGAGGAGTCGGCGATGAGCCGGGCGGTGGAACCGGCGTAGGCGCGGGCGGCGGGGTACTGGGCTGCTGATTGTTACCTGATCCAAAGATCTCGCCGCCGGTGCACGAACAAAGTGCAAAAAGGCATGCAACTGCGGCGGCCGACCTGGCGACCTGGGTTTTGTTCATCTGCTGCTTTCTTTGAATCGGCCTAGTCGTCGCTCCGACGCGGGCCAAACACCAATCCTGCAACGGCTGCGATTGGAACGAGACTATTGCCAACCCATTATCGGCGGCTCGAGGCGGGTACCCATCCCGACGCCTTGGTAGTCCGTTCACGACCCAGGTCCCACTCGCTGCAAAAACAAGACTGTGCCCCCGAGAGTTAAGCCGATTAGACGAGAATTTCGAGCGGATGCTGATGACTCAGGAATCCCAAGGGGCTCGCGGTGAGTCCATAGGCGCCGGACTGCAGGACGACAACCAGATCGCCCGGCTCGCTGCGCGGAAACGTCATGCGGTCGGCCAGAAGGTCGAGCGGCGTGCACAGGGGCCCAACCGCCGAGGCGGTTTCGTCGACTCGCTCTGCCATGCGGTTACCGATGACCACCGGATAGTTTTTCCGAAGCACCTGACCGAAGTTGCCCGAAGCCGCCAGGTGATGGTGCAGCCCGCCGTCAGTCACCAGAAAGACTTCGCCGCGCGAAATCTTGCGGTCGATGATTTTGCACACGTAGATGCCCGCTTCGCCAACAAGATAGCGGCCCAACTCGATGACAAGCTGTGCTTCCGGAAAAATCTCGCGGGCACGTTGCACCAGCGTGCCGAGGTTCGTTCCAATAGGGGCAAGTTCAAGCGGCGTCTCGCCTGCAAAGTACGGGATGCCGAAGCCACCGCCCAGATTGAGCGTTCGCACAGCAGCGGGCGCGAATTCGGCGAGCCTATGGGCAAGGTCGAATGCCTTTTGCTGCGCCTCGATGATCGCGTCGCACCGCAGATTCTGCGAGCCGGAAAAGATGTGAAAGCCTTCGAATGCAAGCGGGTACTGACCGATCACGCGCAAGGCTTCCGGAACCTGCTCGGCGTCGATGCCGAATTGCTTGGGTCCGCCACCCATCTTCATGCCGGACGATTTCAGTTCGAAGTCGGGATTGACGCGCACCGCCACACGCGCGCGCGCGCCGGTGCGAGCAGCGATTTGCGACAACAAGCGAATTTCCCGAAACGATTCGACGTTGATCAGGATTTTCGATAGCACCGCTAGCTCGAGCTCGGCTTCACTCTTTCCCGGTCCAGCAAAACTGATCTCTTGCGGATTTGCGTGCGCATCGAGTGCGACACGCAACTCGCCCGCCGACGCCACATCAATGCCATCGACCAGGCCAACCATGAGCGCGACAAGTGCTGGCATCGGGTTGGCCTTCATCGCGTAGTGCAGGCTGATCTCGGCCGGCAACGCCGCGCGCAGATCACCAACCCGCCGGGCAATCGCACCGCGGTCATAGGCATAAAACGGCGTGCGGCCGACGCGGTCCGCGAGCTGGCGCAACCCAACGCCGCCGACAAGCAGTTCGTTGTCGCGAATCGCGAAGTTCGCGAGCGCCGGATGAGCGGCCGCGTTCATCGTCTGTCGCCCTCACCCGCCGCAAGAAATTCTCTGAGCAATTCCTTTCGATCAATCTTGCCGTTGGGGTTACGCGGCAAGGGACCGGCGCGTACATCGACGTGACCGGGCACCATGTACGCCGGCAGTTGATCACGACAATGACCGAGCAATCGCACCGGATCTAGCGCACCGTCACCAAGCGGCGTGGCGACGGCGACGATCGCTTGCCCGAGCACCTGGTGCGGGAGTCCAAGCACCGCACATTCGCCCACCATCTGGCTGCCGTATAACACTTCTTCCACTTCGTTGGGGCTGACGCGGTAGCCGGAGGTCTTGATCATCTCGTCCTGTCTGCCGATGAAATACAAGAACCCTTCGTCGTCGGTGCGCACAGTGTCGCCAGAAAACACGGCCAGTTCCGTAGTGACCAGCCCGCTCTCAAGTCCCGGTAGCGGCCGGAATCGCTCGGCTGTTTTGCCGGGATCGTTCCAGTAACCCAATCCGACGAGGGCGCCGCGCTGAACAAGCTCGCCCGGTTCATGGGCGGCGCATGGCGTGCCGTCGGCTCTCAGCACGAGAATCTCCGCGTTCGGGATTGCCTTGCCGATCGAATCCGGCCGGCGATCGACTTCCTCAGGTGGCAGGTACGTTGCACGAAATGCCTCGGTCAATCCATACATCAAGAAGGGACGGGTCTTCGGCAGCGCGGCGCGCAGCGATTTGAGTGTTTCGAGCGGCATGCGACCACCGGTGTTGGCGAAGTAGCGCAGATGCTCGGAGACCGTAGTCGGCCAGCGCAAGTGCGCCAACTGGATGTACAGCGGCGGCACCGCGGTCAAGCCGGTCACGCGCGCAGCGACGACCGCGTTCAGAACATCACGCGGCAGCAGGTAGTTCAACAGAACAACTTTGGCGCCGACATGAAACGCAGTGGTGAGCTGGCTGAATCCCGCGTCAAACGACAGCGGCAGCGCTGCAAGGATGACGTCGCTACTGACGTTGCCAAGGTAGGACGCCACGCTCGTCGCGCCAGCGACCATGTTCTGGTGCGACAACACAACGCCCTTGGGCATGCCCGTGCTTCCGGACGTATAGAGAATCGCCACGACATCGCGATCGATCACCCGATGTCGGCTTCCTGTGTTTGCGTCGAGTACCTGCCGCCAACCATGTAGAGGAACCGATGCCACGGGGTCGGCGTGGGCGCCGTCGTCGACAACGACGATGTGCCGAAGATCAGGGCAAGCGGCCAGCACGGGTCGCAGCAGCTGCAGCCGCTCGCTCGAGGTAACGAGCACGACCACGTTGCAGTCGCGCAGGATGTAGGCCACCTGCTGCGGCTTGAGGATCGGGTTGACCGGAACGAATACACCGCCGGCCGCCGCAGCCCCAAAGCAGGCGACGGCAGTCTCGAAGCGCTTTTCAAGGAAGACGGCCACGCGGCCGCCGCGCGGCAGGTCAAGAGCGACCAACCCGCGGCCGAAGCACTCGATCGCGTCAGCCAGATCAGCGTACGACAGTCTTTGCCCGGCAAACTCAAGACAGGGCGCCTCGGGCATTTTCAGCGCCGAGTTCAAAGGCAGTTCGTGCAGCAGCGCCGCGACGGAATTGTTAATGGAGATCATGTGCCGTGGAGATGATGTGCCGTGTCCTTCAGTATGCTGCGGCTCCCTCGCCTGTCTCGATCAGCAACGATGCGTTGGACAACGCTGTCGGTTCGCCAGTTTGACGAATGCGCACACCAATGGGATGAGATCGCGACAACGTGCGCGCAGGCAGCGCCATTTTTGCGCTCCGTTTTCTTGCGCCCGCTGCTGCGCGAGTTTGCAAACGGCAAAGAGATTGTCGCACTGGGAGAACATGCCTCGGGTGAACGGGCGGCCGCGATTCTGGTGCCGGGGCGCCGCGGCACCTGGCAAACCTTTCAACCGTCACAGCTCCCGCTCGGCGCACTGGTCGCCACCACCGGCATCGGTTTCGAATTGCTGCGAACTTCATTGCTTGGCTGCTTGCCCGGCTTCGCTACCGCGATCGGCTTTACGCAGCAGGATCCGCGAATTTTCGCGCGCCCTCAATCGACTGCTGCGCTTGCGAGCCTCGAATACATTGACACCGCCTGGGTCGATGTGCAGGGAAGTTTCGACAGCTTCTGGAGCGCACGCGGCAAGAACCTGCGGCAGAACATCAGAAAGCAGCAAAACAGACTCGCCGAAGAGAAAATTCAGACACGGCTCGATGTTCTCGTTGAGCCGGCCCGGGTTGCCGAAGGACTGCGTCACTACGGTGCGCTGGAAAGTGCCGGTTGGAAGGCAGGGGGCGGAACCGCAGTTCATCCAGACAACCCGCAAGGGCGCTTTTATCGGGCAATGCTCGAGTCTTTTTGCGCGGAGGGCCGCGGACGCATCTACTGCTACTGGTTCAACGACCACGTCGTCGCCGTGGACCTTTGCATCGAAAGCGCGGAGACGCTCGTGATTCTCAAGACCACCTACGACGAGTCAATCCGCGCTTACTCGCCTGCATTTCTGATGCGCCATGAAGCGTTCCGCCCGCTCTTCAACGAGGGTCGAGTCCGCCGCATCGAGTTCTACGGCAAGCTGATGCAATGGCATCAGCGCTGGACGGACAACGTCCGCACGCTCTACCACGTCAACACCTACCGCTGGTCCTGGGTGCGCGGCTTGCATGAAATGCGGCGCCGGTTCGACCGGCCGGCGAAGGCCGCCGCCACCGACAGTCCGCAGGCTGCCAGTTCAGGCTGACGTTACACGTGTGAGCAGAGCTGCGAGTTGACGGGCGCGTGCCGCGCGGGTGCTGGCATGCACCGCCGCGCTTTGCGCGAATTGCGCGTCGCCACGCTCGATGGCGGCGACAAAATCCATCAACGCAGAGCCGATTGCGGGCGCGCTGTCCAGCGGCGCAATGGTTGCAATGCCGGCCGCGCGCAATGTCAACGCAGTGTCGCCGCTGGGATCGGTGAGTCCCAGAATCGGGCGCCCCGAGCGCAGGTACTCGTACAGCTTGGCCGGGATTTGCGCGTTGCAGTTCGACGCCTGGAGAAGCAGCAGGCCGTCGGCTCGCATCATTTCCAGCAGCGCCTGCCGGTACGGCAAGGGTCCTTCCAGTTGCACCAACTCCGAAACACCGAACCGCTGCCCCAGCTCGCGCAGCATTCGATCATTGCCTGACGCGCGAAACAGGATGACGAGTTTCGCGACGACCGCGCCGGCGTCACGCTTCAGCTGCGCGAGCGCCGCAAACAGCTGCGTCGGATCCCGTTCCGATGGATACACCACGCCGCTGTGAACCAGGGTCAGTCGTCCGGGATTGAGGGCAGTCGCACAATCGCGCGCCGCATCGATCCCATCGAAACTGTCCTCGTCGTAGCCGTTTTCGATCACCGTGATCGCATCGCCTGGGACATCGGGATAGCGCTCGGCGTACATGCGCGCAGCGCCCGGCGTACAAAACACGCTCGCCGCAGCGCTGTGCAAGGCGTCGTGTTCGATCGACTTGTAGCTGCGCCAGGTGGCCGGATCGGCCGGATATCCCTCCTGCGCCATCGGATCGCGGAAATCGGCAATCCATGGAAGTCGGCCTGCCCGACCCAGTCGACTTGCAATCCCATGCGCGGTTGCAATCGGATACGTCGACCAGATGGCCGCCGGCCGCATATGTTTGATCAGTTTCCGGCCGACCCGAACGGCATCGATGCGCCAACTCATCCAGCGATCAGGACGCGCCAGGAATCCCGGATAACGTCCAGCCAGCGCGAGATGGCGCGCGCTGTCGAGGGCGAACGCGCGCGCGACGTGCGCCGAGCGCGGAACCTGATCCAGCAGATCGACGCTGCAGGCCTCGTACGCGAACGGCGACGCGGTCAGAATGATCGGTTCCCAGCCGAGCGCGGGCAGATGTTGCACGAATCGCAGCGTGCGCTGCACGCCACTGGAACCCGCGAACGGCGGAAACTGGAAGGCCACCATCAACACGCGCTTCATTCGCATTCAACATCGAGGATCGCTCGCAACTCATGCGCGACCAGTCGGACGTCGGCCTCTTCCATATCCTGATGACACGCCAACTGGAAAATCTCGCGCGCCCAGGTCAGTCCCACATCGCCCGGTATTTCCGGCGTCTGCGGCCACGCGATGTCCCAGCGAAAAACCGGAACGCCGCGCGCTCTGATTCGTCGATACACCGGTTCCGGGTTCTTCACGCGCAATGGAAACACGTACGGGACCGCGGTTGTGGGCAGGTCGTTGGCCAGCGGCCAGGCTCGAGCGCAATCGCTCAGCAGTGAATCGAACAGCGCGAAATTGCGCCGGCGGTTCGTCACGATGCGCTCAACATCGGCCGCCTCGACAAGCCAGCGCGTGATCCGGGCCGGCGAGCGCTGCGCCTGCGCTTCGTCAATTTGCGTCAGGCCGGCAAGCGAGTCGTCCGTCGGATCGCTGGCCAGTTGCAGCCCACCCGTGTTGCGTCCGCGCAGCAAATCCTTAGCCGCCGCCAGCGCGCGCACCGGCGAATCGAGCCATGCCAGGCGCCGATAGCGTGCCCCAAGCTCGACTGCATCCCACCCGAGGCGAACGCTGTCGCGCCAGGACCGATGCGCGGGTCGTACGGCGTCCAATGATCGGCGCGCGACCAGGCAGCCGCCTTCGGTGACAGGAAAGAACTTCGAAAGGCTGGCAATCGCCACATCTCCCGTAGCGCCGATGGGCAAATCCTCGCTCTCGCCGAAAAACGCGTGCGCACAATCCTCGATCAGCGCAATGCCCCGCTCGTCGCAGAACCGCCGCAATTGCCTGACCGGCTGCGCAAGGCCGAAGTAGTGGGCAACAAGCAGAGCCTTGACGCCGCTCGTATCCAGCGTCCGCAGGTACGCCAGGTCGGGGCCGCCGGTCGCGGTAATGGAGAAAAATACCGGCATCGCTCCCAGGTGCACAGCCGGCGCGATCATCGTTGGACAGTGATACGTCGGAACCAGGACCCGGTCGCCCGGTTTCACGCCGAGTGCGCGCAGCGCCAGAAAAATGGCGGCCCGTCCGCTCGTGGTCCACACCACACCGCCGGAGTCGGTGACGTTGGGCCAGCTCATCGCTCGCGAACGACGGAGCGCACCGCTGGCCAATACGGGATGGCGCGGGACGGCAAGCGCCGGAGGATCGACTGACGGCATTGAGAACGTAACGGGGTTGCTCGGGCAATCGGCACTAGTACCGCGCACAAATCGGGGTGAACGGCGTTGCTCTTCCGAGTATGTCCGAGTATCGCACTCGATCAAGTGCTCACTGATCCAACCGTATACTCGCGGCGCGAAATTTTCGGCAGGCAGAGGTTCAGTTGAACGTTGAACGCGAAGTTGTGACGGTGCTCGAACAGGTCCTCAATCTGCAAGGTCGCGGCGGCACATTCGTCGCGTCTACACCTTTGTTGGGCAGCGTTGCCGAGCTCGATTCGATGGCTGTTGTCTCGGTATTGACGTCACTGGAGGAACGATTCGGATTCGTCATCGATGACGACGAAATCGATGGCAGCACCTTCACAACCGTTGGCACCCTGAGCTCGTTCGTCGCGCGCAAGCTGGCCGGATGAGCAGCGCGCCGGCCGTCGAGGTCGACGCTCGCTTCGAAGCCGCCGCGCATGGCCAAAGGTTCTGCCTGATTCATCGGCCCGCGTCCGATCGGCCGCGGCGCGGCGTGCTGGTGCACGCCCACCCGTTCGCGGAAGAAATGAACAAGTGTCGCCGCATGATCGCGTTGACTGCGCGCTCGCTCGCCGCCGACGGCTGGACAGTGGTTCAGCCGGATCTGTTCGGTTGCGGTGACAGCGACGGCGATTTTGGCGACGCCACGATCGAACAATGGGTTGACGATCTCGCGGTCGTGGCGGAGCGCCACGCATCGATCGATCGCCTGGTGCTGTGGGGTACACGCGCCGGGGTGTTGCTGTTGCCGCCACTGCTCGAAAGAGGTCTGACAGCGGACTTGCTGTTGTGGCAGCCCGTGCTTTCAGGTCGCCAGCATTTGCAGCAGTTCTTGCGGTTGAGTGCGGCAGCCGTGCTCGTCGGCTCAAAACGCGCTGCGGATTCAGAAGCGCCAAAGGCGCGATTGGACCGCGGCGAGGTGGTCGCTATAGCCGGCTACCTGCTTGCACCCGCTCTGGCGCTGCAACTGGATCGACTGCAACTTGTATTGCCGGTCGGTTTCGCGGGGCGCGTAATCATGCTCGAGGTCGCCGCGACCGATACATCGATGTTGAGCTCGGCGCTGGCTCAGTTGGCCGAATCGTGGCGTGCGCAAGGCGTTGCCGTCACGACCGAAGCCGTGACCGGCCCGCTTTTCTGGCAGACCCAGGAGATCGCCGAATGCGCCACCCTCGCCGAACGCACGCTCGATCTGTTGCGTTCCGGCGAGGGCTAGTGAGTTGACGATTCAAGCAATCTTTTTTTCCATCGACAAAGCGCCGCCGCTCGCGGCAGAATCCGTCATTACCTATTGGGTTGGCGGGCAACACATGCGCAGCAGATCGTTCGACTTCCGTGCACCGGTGGCAGCCACGCTTATCGGCCTTTGTGCCGCCACAGCGGCATCCGGCAACGAGCTCGTCTGCGGCTCTCTCAACAGCGCTTTCGGCCCTTTCGATTTCCGGACCATAAGCGACTACGACAAGGACCTGGTTGAGCGGGCGCACTTCACGCTGGAAGTGGAATCGCTGCTGCGCGGCAGTTCGGGCGCGCTCGGCCAAGACCTGACCTACACGCTGCGCGCGATACCCAATCACCCGCGCGCGCTGCTCGCGATCTCGAAGCTGAGTTTGCGCACGAAGGATCCCAAGCCCCATAAGGCGGGGTTAAGCATCGACTGTTTCTTCGAGCGCGGGATGCGCTTTCAGCCTAACGACCCGTTTCCGCCGGTGCTGTATGCACTTCACAAGATCCGCGCAGGACGAGCCAGTGAAGCGCCGATCCTGCTCGATCGCGCCGCGGAGCTCGCCAACGACGATATGAACCTGCACTACAACATCGGACTCGGCTATGCCGAGCTGCGCGATTGGACCAAAGCGAAAAAACACGCGGACATCGCCTATGCGGCCGGGTTTCCGCTCGCCGGACTGCGCGAGCGCTTGCGCCAGGCCGGCGCGTGGAAAGACTGAAACCCGCTCGCACGCCCGGGCTACGCGGTGGGTTACTCCGAGCAAGCGCTACTCTTCGAGTGCGAAACTGAAAAGCTGATCGGCGTATTGTCAACGCCGGCCGTTGGTATCGCTCCAGCCTCCATCGCGGCGCTCATCGTCGTCGGCGGGCCGCAGTATCGGGTCGGTAGTCACCGCCAATTCGTCCTGCTCGCGCGCCGGCTGGCCGCCGCGGGCTTCCCGACACTGCGATTCGACTACCGCGGCATGGGCGACAGCGATGGCGCGCCGCGTTCGTTTGAGCATGCGGAAGCCGACATCCGATCGGCCATCGATATCCTGTTGTCGACCTGCCCTTCCATCCGGACCCTCGTAATCTGGGGGCTGTGCGATGCGGCTTCCGCCGCGCTGATGTATTGCAGCGACGACCAACGCGTCAGCGGCCTGGTGCTGCTGAACCCGTGGGCCCGCAGCGACGCGTCGCTGGCGGCAGCCCACATCAAGCACTACTACCGCGCGCGCCTGCTGGATGCGGATCTGTGGCGCAAGCTCGTAAGCGGGCGCTTCGATTGGCGGGCATCGATTCGCTCGCTTGCCGATGGCCTGTCCGCCGTCATGCGGCGGCGGACAATTCCAGCTCGCGAACCTACCGCCAGCGCGCCTTTCCAGACGCGCATGGCGGCCGGCTGGCATCGCTTCGGAGGGCAGATCTTGCTGATTCTCAGCGGACGCGACCTGACTGCGAAAGAGTTCGTCGAATACGCGCGCAGCAGTGGGGCGTGGCGCGACTGGCTCGGGAAGCCAAACGTGACGCGCCTCGAGTTAGAGAGCGCTGATCACACGTTTTCGGATCTTTCCGAACAAAGACAGGTTGAAGACTTGACTCTCGCGTTTCTCTCGCGCATTGCGACCGGCGCTTGATGTTGGCGAACGCAATCTACGGCTGGTTCGGCGCGGGCCCCGCGGCGGGGGCGGCCGACACGCTCGATCGCATGGTTGCGACGCAGGTGCTCGATCGCTCGACGCCGATACAACGACGTCATCTCGCGCAGGGGACGATCGCCATTGCCGGAAAAAGCAACACGGCGTGCCTCGTCGAATTCGGCGCCAGAAAACTCCTTCTCACCGGTCACCCGCAATTCGACGACGCATCCGTACTGCTCCGCATCGAAGAGGTCGGGCGACTGCTGCTGCTGGACTTTGAACGCCACGGTGTAGCCAGTTTCGCCAAATTGCGCGGCGATTTCACACTGGCTCTGATCGACGCATCGAGCGGCGCCGGCTGGCTTGCCGTTGATCGTATCGGCATGGGCAATCTCGTGTATGCACAGGTTCGCGGCAAGCTGGTATTTGCTTCTTCGCTCGATGCGCTCGGCGCGCACCCGGACTGCGCACGGTCGATCGATTCGCAATCCGTCTACGACTATCTGTTTTTTCACGTCGTGCCGGGCCCGGACACGATCTTTTCGGGTCAGCGACGCGTGCCGCCGGCCAACGCGTTGATCTTCGACGGTACGCACGCCACGACGCAGCCATATTGGACGCTGCGATTCGAGGAGGAAGCGCGACCGGATTTCCGCGCGCTCAAGACACGCTTTGTGGCAGTGCTCGAGCAGGCCACGCGAGCATCCGGATACGGCGCGCGCAGCGCAACGTTCTTATCCGGTGGAACCGACAGTTCGACCGTGACCGGCATGCTCGCTCGCACCAGTGGGGAAACGGCCGCGTTCTCGATCGGCTTTGACGCGGCAGGTTACGACGAGATGCAGTACGCCCGCTTGGCCGCCCGCCATTTCAGGGCGCGCCATCACGAGTACTACGTGACGCCCACCGACGTTGTCACCGCGATTCCGCGCATCGTCGGCGCGTTCGACCAGCCGTTCGGCAACGCCTCGGCGATCCCGACGTACTACTGCGCGCTGCGCGCGCGCGAGCACGGCATCGAGCGCATGCTGGCGGGCGACGGCGGAGACGAACTGTTCGGCGGCAATGAGCGCTATGCCAAGCATCTGTTGCTCGGTCACTACCACCAAATGCCGGCGAGCCTGCGGCAGGCCGTGCTTGAACCGCTGCTGCTCGGCCCTGCGTTTGTCGCCAAGGTGCCGTTGCTGCGCAAGCTGCGCAGATACGTCGAGCAGGCGCGCCTGCCGATGCCGCAGCGCTACGAGTCGTACAACCTGCTCGAGCATCTGGAAGCGGTGACGGTTCTCGAGCAGCGATTCCTGGGTGGAGTCGACGTCGAGCATCCGCACGCGTTGATGCGCGAGGCGCACGCGCCCTTCGCGCAGGCGAGCCTGATCAACCAGATGCTCGGCATCGACCTGCGCTTCATCCTGGCGGACGGGGACTTGCCGAAGGTCACACGCACCTGTGCATTAGCCGGCATGGACGTCGCGTTTCCGATGCTCGATGCACCGGTGATCGACCTATCCGCCAGGCTACCGTCCGACTACAAGCTGCGCGCAACGCGACTGCGATGGTTCTTCAAGGAGGCGCTGCGCGACTTCCTCCCCCAGTCGGTCATCACAAAGAAAAAACAGGGCTTCGGCCTTCCGGTTGGCGCCTGGCTGATGTCGCACCGGCCGCTGCTCGATCTGGCGCTCTCTGGCGTCGATGCGCTGCGCCCGCACGGCATCGTTTCCGCCCGTTTTGTCGATGACTTGAAACGACGGCTGTTGCCGGCGCACCCCGCCTACTACGGAACAATGCTGTGGGTGCTGATGATGCTGGGGCTGTGGCTGCAATCGCGCCGTTCGTAAGGAGGCTCTGAAAAACTACTGCGCGGCCCGATCTTGGCCTTGCAGGCCGCGGCGTCGCGAGACGCGACGCCCCTTCGCCCTGTCCAAGGCCGCGCGGGCGGCCTTGGAGCCGCAGGGCTCAGCCTGCGCTGCTCGCTTGTACTACTCGGTACAGGTCCGCTGCTCGGCGCAACCTCGGGCCGCTCGCTACGTTTTTTAGAGTCCCCTTAATCGCCGCGCAGCGCTTTAGCACTGGACGCGGTCGTGTTTTCGACGCATCAGATTGCGTGCCAGCCGCAATCCGAAACGAGTCCGCGTCCGGTCCCACGGAGTGAAGCGCGGTAACTGCCAGACATCGTCGTCCGGCGCCGCCGCCCCCCACGCAGTCGAAACCGCCGCGCGAAAGCCGCACTCCTGCACCAGCTTGACGTGCTCGGCAGCGTAATCCTGAACCGGAACTCCGTTTGGATAGGCAAACAGTTCGACGCGATCCCGCAGAATCGATTCCAACCGCGCTTTTCCTTCAGCGATCTCTGTGCGCGCACGCGCGGTGGGCAGGCGCGCAAGGATCGGATGAGTGACCGTGTGGCCGCCGACGCTCATGCCCGCCGCGGCGAGACCCGAAACCTGGTCCGAAGTCATCATCATCGTCGATACCGGCTTTTCCCCTGCGGCCTCGAGCACATGATCGACCCGGTCTCGACGCTCGTCAGGATCAAGATGCTTGATCGCGTGCAGGATCGCATCGATGGCGGCTCGCCGCTGCGGTACGGACTCGAGGGGCCAGCGACCCAGACCGCATCGCGTCAGATCGAGCGTTGGACGACGGCTGGCGCGTACCGACTCGATCACAGCATCGTTCCACATGATTCCGCCGTCCAGGAAACCCGTTGACACGAAGAAGGTTGCCGTCAATCCGAGGCGCTCCAACACGGGCGTCGCGATGGTCGCGTTGTCCGCATAACCGTCGTCGAACGTGATTGACATTGCACGGGAAGGCAGACTGCGCGCGCGCAACCGTGCGACCGCCTCGGCCAGCGGAAGAACGTTGAACCATTGCCGCACCCAGCGCATCTGGGCGTCGAAGCGAGCCTCTTCCGGCAGTTCGGGGAACAGCGGGTCGGCCGACGGTAAGACCCGGTGGTAGACGAGAACAGAAAGGCGCGCATTCGCGCGCCCCGGCGCGAGCACGCCGAAGAGCGACCTCATCATCGGCTTGGCTTCAGCGCTCGCGTCGGTTGACGGGTGACTGTGGCAATGGCCGCGGCACGCCCTTTGCGACCGCCGTCGGGTGCATTCGCTGCGCGGATACGCCGGCGCCCGGCACGACGGCTTGGACAACTACTGTCGGCTGAGCGGTCGGCGACGGTTGCAAACGCGCTTGCCGGATTTGAAGAAGCGCAAGGAGCAACGCGAACATCCAGACCTGCACTTCGGCCATCAGATAATCGGTGAACAGGCCGGCAACGAAGACCGTCGCGAGTGCCCCGCAGGACGCAGCACCAAGCATTGCAAGCAGCGGGTCCGAATCGCTGCGTTGCGCGCGCTTCAACCGGCGCACGGTGAGCACACCCCAGGTCGCAAGCGCGACGTAAAGAACCGCTCCGAGCACGCCTTGTTCTACGAGCGCGGTCAGAAACGTGTTGTGCGATGAGCGCGCAGCTTCCGATCCCTCGCCGCCGGGATTGCCGACCAGCCAGCGGCGATCCAGAAACCGCGCACTCAGGAAAGCAGTTCCCTTGTGCCCGGCGCCGAACGGATACTCGGCAAACATTTTCAGTTGCGCGTTTTTCAGTTCGTAGCGGGACTGCGCGCTGCTATCGATCTCTTCACTGCCCTCGACGGCGCTGGTGATGGTGTGCATCCGGTCGATGAAGCGCTGATCCATCAGAGAAACCGCGCCGATGAGGCCGACCACCGCGAGCAACCAGAACACGCGCCGGTACTTTGCCGGCTTGAGAAGCATCAATACAACGCCGCCGGCACACACGCCCAAGAATGCGCCGCGACTACTCGCCAGGATGATGCCGTTGAGGATGAACGGCGCCGATGCGATCGCGACGATCTGCCGCCAGCCACGCTGCATCAGCACCATCGCTGCAGTAACGACGGCGCCGGTGCCGAGGAACATTCCGAGCGAATTCGCATCATCGATGCCCGGCCCGCCTACTCCATTCAGGCGGCCGTCCACGAAATTGTTCGACTGGTGCGCCATGATGCCGAGCACCGCGCAGCCGACAACGTGCACCAGCAAAATGTCGCGTATCCGCTCCGGCGTATCGGCCAGCCGGTAAAGGAAGTAGGCGACGAAAGCATATTTCGTGAACTGGATCGTGGCTTGCAGGTGCGCATCGGCGTCCAACGCCCAGGTTGTCTGAATCCACAGATAGGCGATGAACAGCAGCAGCACAATCGCCGGAACCGTATTGGCGGACGGTCGGCTCATATCGAGCTTGCTGCGGTGGATGACGATCGCGACGAGCGTGACGCCGGCCGATAAGAACGCCCAGCGCAGGTCCGGCAGGCTCTGCGCCCACCAGCGCGACGGCGGATGGATGTAGAACGTCGCAAGGTAGGCGTACAGCCCGTAGATCGGGTGGCGGCATAGCGCCGCTCCGACGAGCAAGAAAAAGCCGATCAAAAAAGCAGACGCGGTAATCATGTCAGTGGTCGCCTGGCGTCAACTCGTGGTGGTGATTCAGGGCAAGCTGACTGACAACATAGCGGAACTTGCCCGAGCGCTCAGCGGCAATCGATTCAACGCGCTCGACATCGATGGCGACCCCGGCGCCAAGGCGCTCGCGCATGCCGGAACGAATGCGGGATTCGAGATCTGAATCAAATCCGGGACCCGGCACCAACTGCACCGAAGTGTGATCGAGCGAGTGCTGCACGATCTTGAACTGCGCGACGCCGGGCAGATCTCGTACCACGTAGATGAGCGCTAATCCGTGCATCAGCGTGCCGTCTGACGCAACCACGAAATCGGTGCTACGACCCTGGATTTCGTTCAGCAGCGGCAAGCCGCGACCGCACGCGCAAGCTTGCGCACTCAGTGCCGCCACGTCGCCTGTGCGGTACCTCAAGAACGGAAAGTCGCCCGTCGCCAGATGCGTGACGACGATCTCGCCCTCGACCCCCTGTGCCACGGGGCGTCCCGTTGGGTCGACGATTTCGACGATCACGTCTTCGGCACTGATGTGCATGCCACCGCGTGGGCATTCGTGCGCGATGAATCCCGCATCGCGGCCTCCATAGCCGTTGGCCACGCGGCAGCCGAATCCGCGCTCGATCGCGCTGCGCTGGTGTTCGTACAGCCGTTCGGATGTGACGAAGGCGACCTTGATCCCGAGGTTATCCAGCCGTAGCCCACGGCGTGCCGCGTGATCGGCGATTTTCGAAAGCGAAGATGGATAGCCAAACAGCATGGCCGGGCAACGCTCGCGAATGCGCGCGACAAACCGGTCAAGATTGGATTCCGACATTTCAAAGGCCGACAGCAATTCGGAACGAATCAGCCAGTCGCGCAGGTTCCGCAGGCGATCCTGTGCACCGAGCTCCACCGGCGATCCCCAGACGACGATCTCGGGATCGCCGATATCAACGCCCCACCAGCGCGTCGCCCGCCACTTGGCCGCGACATCGTGCGAGATGCGATCCCTGCCCATGAAGAACACCAGTGGTTGGCCGCTCGAGCCGCCGGTGTTGTAGCGCTTCAACGTCCCCGCACCTTCTGCTTTCAGGCGCGCCGTGTGTTCGCGAATCAGTTCCTTGGTCAGCAAGGGAAAGTTCGCCAGATCGGCCATCGAACTGACGCTGTCGGTGCGCAGTCCGCGACGTGTGAACTCCTCGCGGTAGTAAGGCACACGCCGGCCAAGGTGATCCAGAAACTTGCGCAGGCGCGCTAGCTGCAACGCTTGCACCTGCTCGCACGACCACCATTGACTCGTCTCAAGTTCCTTGCGGCGCGCGACGCTGCGATGTCCCTTGATACGTTCGTGAAGCGGGAACAGCACTTTGCTGACCACCGATGACCACAGTGCGCTCACGGCGCGGACTCCTTCAGCATCGGCCGTCCCGCACACTTTGCGTACGCCGCGAACAAGCGCGGTTGCACGCGCTCCCACGTGTACGCGCGACAGGCGTCGAGTCCGGCGCCCACCAGCGTCGCGCGCAGCGCATCGTCCTCGAGCACACGCAACGCTGCGATCGCCATCGCGCCGGGATCGCCGGGCGGCACCAGGAGCGCGGTGCGCTCGTGTTCAACCAGAAACGGGATGCCACCGACGCCGGTCGAGACGATCGGCACCCCACTGGCCATCGCTTCGAGCAGGGAGTTCGGCATGTTGTCGACGGTTGACGGGTTCAACAGCAGATCGGCGTTGCGATAAAGGGCCGCGACCTGCTCATTGTCGAGTCGGCCGGTGAAAGTCACTGCCTGTCGCACGCCGAGTTCGGCGGCGAGTTGTTCCAGCGCCGCGCGGCGCGGCCCGCTGCCGGCAATCGTCAGGTGAGCTAAGGCAAAGCGTTGCCGGACGCGCAGCAAGGCACGCAAGGCAGTCGGAATGTCGTAGATGTCCTCGAGATTGCGCGTAACCACGAGGTGCGGCCGCCGTGATCGACCCGACGCAGGAGAGAAACGGGTCAGATCGATGATGTTCGGCACGATCTCCGCTGCGATCCCGTGGCGCGAGAATACGGACTGCAGATACCCGGACGGAACGATCAGCGCCTGCGCGAGCCGCAGTGTTGATCGAACCCAACTCGCGTGCCGTCGCAGGAACGGATCGGCCTCGCCACCACGATAGTTGACGACGACCGGCACGCCACGCAGGCGCGCAATCCTCACGGCAGGGGCTGCCATCAAGTGCCACGCCCAACCCGAGTTGGCCATCACGTGCACGACGTCCGCGTCCCGCAACGCTCGCCAGAGCGACACGACATAGGGAACCATCCGAAATCCAGCGCGCAGAACGGGCACCATTCCTATCCAGTGCGGACGGTACGGCGCGTTGTTCTGAACCGTCCGGACTTCTAATCCGGATTCCCCGAGCAGTCGCGCCAGCTGCTCAGTTTGATTGGCCATGCCGCCGGACGGTGGCGGCAACGGACCTACGAGCACAACGCGAGGTCTCATCGACTGAACCAGACCGATCTCACGGCTACCAGCACAAACCGACGTACTGCGCCTTCAACGCCCCGTGCTCGCCGATGTTCGCCAGATCTATCACAACCTGGTCGGGACGCGCGAGCCGCTTCAGTTGCTCGATCGTCTTCTTCTCGCTGGATCCCATCACCAGCACTTCGGATTCGGCGATCACCGAATCCAGGTCGCGGCGAATCAGCGCGCCGATATGCGGCAGGTGGCTTTCGATGAATTTGCGGTTGGCGCCGAGCAGCCTCGACAGATGAACTTCGGGGTCGAAGACGAGCAAAGACAAGCCCTTGCCAATCAGGTGTTCGGCCACCAGCACGAGCGGGCTTTCGCGCAGATCGTCGGTGCCGGTTTTGAACGCGAGACCGATCATGCCGACGCGCCGCTTGCCGGTTTCGAGAATCTTGGCGATCGCGCAATCGATGTGAGCGCGATTGGAAGGCAGGATGCCGGCATGCATCGGTAGTTCGACATCACGGCTCTTGGCCAGATACAGCGTCGCGCGCAGGTCCTTTGGCAGACAGGAACCGCCGAATGCGAAACCCGGCTTCAGATACGCGCGCGAGATATTCAGTTGCGTGTCGCGGCACACCAGGTCCATCACCTGGAACGGATCGACACCGAGCGCGCTGCACAGCCGCGCGGTCTCGTTGGCAAACGTGATCTTCAGCGCGTGAAAGTTGTTGCAGCAGTATTTGACCATCTCGGCCGCGCGTACCGACGCGACGTGAAAGTCGCATGGGAGATGGCCGAACAATTGCTTCAGCAGCAGCACCGGTTCCTCACCGTTGGCACCGACGATCGTGAACGGCGGATTATCGTAGTCGCGGATCGACGTGCCTTCGCGCAGAAACTCCGGCTGGAAGCACACGTGAAAGTCGCGCCCTTCACGTTTGCCCGACGCTTTTTCAATCAGCGGCCGCAACACATCCTCGACAGTGCCCGGCACCAGCGTGGAGCGAAACACGAATGTGTGCGGACGACTCAGTTCGCGCAGCGCGGCTCCCATTTGCTCCGCCAGCCGAAGAATCGCCGACTGATCCTGGCTACCGTTGGCCGCCGAGGGCGTGCCAACACAGACGAGCGACAGTTCGGTGTCGCGCAGCGCCTGCGCCGCATCGGTCGTGACGGTAATGCGACCACTGGCGGCGACCTTCGCCATCAGTTCGACCATCCCCTCTTCGACGACCGGCGTCTTGCCTTCGGCGATCAGCGCGAGTTTTGCAGCATCAACGTCGACGCCGACGACCCGGTGTCCTTCGCGCGCCAAACAGGCGAGCGATACGGCGCCGACGTAACCCAGACCGAAAATGCTGATGTTCATGTGGCTTGCGGTTGCAGTTTGCGTTCGGGAATCCGTGCCGCGAGGCAGCGTTCGATGATGGCGTCGAGCCGCTGCATCGAGCTGGACCATGCGTGATGCGACAACACGCGCGCGCGCCCGGCCTGGGCGAGCCGTGCTCTTTCGGCGCGATCGTCAAGCACGCGCAGGATCGCGTCGCGGTATTCGGCCGGCGTTGTGGCCGCGAGCAGATGTTCGCCGGCGACCGCGTCGACGCCGCCGGCTGCAACGCGGCTGGCGACGACGGGAACGCCCATCGCCATCGCTTCGAGAATCTTGTTTTGCGTGCCTCGTGCAATGGCCAGCGGCGCAATCGTTAATGCCGACTTCACGACGTAGGGCCGCACGTCCGCTACCGAGCCGGTGACGGTCACGCCGGGCAGCTCACCCAGTCGGCGTACCGCGGCTGACGGATCGGCGCCGACAATGGTGAGCTTGATTCCAGGACGCCTGTCCCGCAGCAACGGCAGCACGTCGGCGCAGAAACTGAACATGCCTTGCTGATTTGGGTAGTAGTCCATGCGACCGATGAAGCAGATTGCGTCCGGGTCGTACGCGTCAGCGCCGGGCTCGAAGTACCCGGCGTCGACGCCGTTCGGAAACCAGTCGCTCTGCACGTCGATGCCATAGCTCTTGAGCGTTTCCCATTCACCCAGCGTGGTCGCAGTGCAGAATTCAAAGCGCCGCGCCAGGCGTTTTTCTTCGGCCAGCACGCGCCGGCCTTCCCACCAGTAGCCTAGATTCAGCGGAAACGGCTTGACACGCGCGTACTCCAGCCACTTTTGCGAGTCCATATCGCCGAAATCCAGAATCTTCGGCACGTCGCGCACATGCTCGACATAGTGCGCTACTGACGAGCAATGCACGAAGATCAGATCGAAGCGCTGTTCGTCTAACAACCGCCTGATCGTGCGCGCCAGCCGCGTGCTATGGAAGAACGACGAGGACGCAGTGAACGGTGTCGGCAACGTGGCCGCCATGCGGAGGCATTGAATCCGGTTGTCGACCCTTCCGATGTGAAACTCTGCGCAATGCGGGGCTATTGCCTGCGCCTCTTCGGCCTCCGCAGCTGACCGCGCCAGCGAACAGACAACCACCTGATGGCGCTGCGCCAGATGGCGAATCATGTTGAACGGCCGGATCTTCCCGCCGCGCTTCGGTGGATAGGGAAAGCGATGGCAGATGTAGAGGATTCTCACGCCACCGCTTCCTTCAGTTCATCGGCGACATCGGTCGACGAGCGGCCGTCCAGATACACCCGGCACCATACTTCGAGATTAAGCAGCGCCAACAGGCGGTCGGTGCCGTCAACCCGGTTGGCACGATGATCTTCGATCAGGCGCGCGATCGGCGCGTAACGCAGCAGACCGCGCGCTTCGACGCTGGCGCGCGACAGGCAGCCCGCGAGCATTTCGGCGAGCGCGCCTTTCATCCATGCACCCATTGGCGCACCGAAGCCGCGCTTGCTGCGATAGAGAATCTCGCGCGGTAGCACGTCGTCCAGCGCTTTCTTCAGGAGCGACTTCAGCTCTCCGCCCGCTACTTTCACATTCGCCGGTATGCGCGCCGCAAGTTCGACCAGTTCGTGGTCGAGCAGGGGCACGCGGCACTCGAGCGAGGTAGCCATCGTCATCTTGTCGGTCAGCAGCAGCAAATCATCGGGCAGCTGCGTCTGCGCATCGACCGCGAACATCCGCGCCAGCGGGTCGGAGCCGGTGGCCGACCGAAACGCTTCGGCCAGCGCGTCGAAGCGCCCGGCCGGCGCCGTTTGAAGCGCCGCGGTCTCCGCCGGCGAGAACACGCCGACATAGGCGCGATAGCGCTCGGTGAACGGCGCCGCGGCGGCGCCGAGAAAATTCTTCGCAAGTCGCGAATAGTTGAGCCAGCGCGAGTGGCGGTCGCTCGGGAGCCAATCGGCCAGTCGCGCAGCGCCGCGCCGGGCTGGCGCGGGCAGCCAGTTGAGGTAGCGCATGTAGTGCTCGCCGAGATAGCGCCGGTATCCACCGAACAGTTCGTCGCCGCCGACGCCCGACAGAATGACCTTGACGTCGCGGCGCGCGAACTCGGCCACCAGGTAGGTCGTGACGAACGCGCTGTCGGCAATCGGCTCGTCCATGTGCCACAGCAACTTCGGCAGCAGACTGACGACATCGGGTCGCACCAGGATCTCATGGTGATCGGTCTTGAACAACTGCGCGACCTGCCGCGCGTAGTCCAGTTCGTTGTAGAAGCGCTCCGCGGCGCCGCCGTCGAAGCCGATCGAATACGTCTTCACCGGCGCCTGACTGTGGCGCGCCATGAAGGCAAGCACGGCGCTCGAATCGATGCCACCCGACAGGAAGGCGCCGATCGGGACGTCGCTCACCATCTGCATGCGAACGGATTCTTCGAGCCGCTCGCGCACCCGGCGCGCCCACTCGGCCGGTTGCAATCCTGTTTCGATCTCCGTGCACGGCTGCCAGTACCGTTTGACTTCGACGCCGGCCGCGGAAATCTTCAGCATCGAACCTACCTGCAGTTTGCGAATGCCGCTGAACATCGACAGCGGTGCCGGCGCGTAGCCAAGTTCCAGATACGCGGTCAGCGCCATGGGCTCGACCGCCCGCGCAACGCCAGGAAGTTCGAGCAGCGCTTTGGCCTCGGAGGCGAAGGCGACGCACCGGCCATTCTCCAGCCAGTAGATCGGCTTGACTCCGAGGCGATCGCGCCCGACCAGCAGAATGCGGCGGCGCGCGTCCCACAGCGCAAAGCCGAACATGCCGTTCAAACGATCGACGAATCGCTCGCCCCATTCGGCGTAACCATGCAGCACGACTTCGCTGTCCGAATAGGTCTTGAAACGATGTCCGCACCCTTCGAGTTCGCGGCGCAGTTCGCGAAAGTTGTAGATCTCTCCGTTGCACACCACGACCAGCGATGCATCCGCATTGGCAATCGGCTGGTGTCCGCCGGCCAGGTCGATGATCGACAGACGCCGCATCCCGATGGCGCACGGGCCGTCGACATGCCGCCCTTCGTCATCCGGACCCCGGTGCGTCGTCACACGCGCCATGCGCGACAACAGCTCGGCCTGCGCGGGCCTGCCATCGAGCTGAAACAGGCCGTGAATTCCGCACATCGCCGTCGCGCTCCGTCAGCTGCCCGCCGCGGCGGCCGATCTGATCGAAGCCGCCCCGCCACCGGTAAGGCGCGCATAGATATCGGCATAACGCGCGACGCTGCGCGACCACGTGCGTTCGGATTCAACGAAACGGCGCGCGCGAGTTCGCGTCGCCTCCCACGTTGCGCGGCTGTCCAGCACGCGTTCGATCGCGGTCGTCAGCGCGCCGGCATTGCCTGCCGGGAAAAGGACTCCGGTCTCGCCATTGCAGATCAGCTCGCGATGGCCGCCGACGTCGGACGCAACGAGCATCCGTCCCTGCGCCATCGCTTCGAGCGGCTTCAGCGGTGTGACGATTTCGGTCAAGCGGATCGAGCGACGCGGATAGACGAGAACATCGATCAGGTCGTAGTACCGCTGCACTTCACCGTGTGGCACACGGCCGGTAAAGATCACGCGGGCCTGCAGTCCGAGTCGCACGGCCTGTGCCTTGAGCGCCGCCTCCTGCGGCCCACCGCCGACCAGCAGGACTTTCAGGTCAGCACGCTCGCGCGCCAGTTGCGCAAACGACTCGAGCAGCAGATCAAGCCCTTCATAGCCGTAGAACGATCCGGCGAACCCGAGCACCGTCGCGCGCGCCAGTCCGAGTTTTTCGCGCAGGCTCGCATCGGGCACATCGCCCATGGCAAACGAGGCGACATCGACCGCGTTCGGAATCACGGTGATCTTCCCCGATTCGATTCCGCGCGCCGCGATGTCGGCGCGCAACCCTTCGCAGATCGTTGTGATCGCATCGGCGCGCCTGAGCACGAAAGTCTCGAGCGCCCGCGACAGTCGATAGCGCAGACTGCCCTCTCGCGTCGAGCCGTGATCGACCGCGGCGTCTTCCCACGAGGCGCGCATCTCGTAGACCAGCGGCAGCGCGCGCTTGCGCGCGACCCACAGCGCGGGCAGCGCATTGAGCACCGGTGAATGCGCATGCAGCACGTCCGGGTGCTCCTGCGCAACCAATCCATCGATGCGCGCGGCGGTGGCACGCATCTCGTCGAGGTACCGGCCGATCGCCGGCAGCTCCGCGAGGAGACGCTGGCGATAGGGCGTGCGATAGAAGGTCCAACCGTCTACCTGCTCGCGCTCATGGATGGACGCGCCCTGGCGCGGCGTCGTCAATTGCACCGTCTCCCAACCGAGCGCGCGCTGTTCGCGCAGGATCGCCGCGGTGCGAAAGCTGTAACCGCTGTGCAGCGGCAACGAATGGTCGAGGACGTGCAAAACACGCATCCGTTGCCTCAACCCGCCATCTGCTGCCGGAGCGAAGACGAACCTGTCTGCGCTCCCATGACGTTGCGCAGAAAGGCGTCGAACATCAACAAGGTCCAAAGCACCGCACTATGGTCCCGCACGCCCGACTCGTGCTGCTGGCACAGGCGGGACAAAGCGTTCGCGTTGAACAGACCCGTATCGGCGAGCACGTCGCCGCGCAATGCGCTACGCACCCTCTCGCGCAGCGGCCCGCGGAACCAGCGTGCCAGCGGCACCGCGAAGCCCATTTTCGGCCGGTACATGATGTCGTGCGGCAGCTTTGGCTCCATGGCTTTTTTCAGCAGCCACTTTCCTTCCTGGCCGCGAATTTTCAGAGCACGCGGCAGTCGCGCCAGCCACTCGACGAGATGGTGGTCCATCAGCGGTTCCCGCACTTCCAGGCTGTGCGCCATGCTGGCGCGGTCGACCTTGGTGTTGATATCGCCGACCAGGTAGGTCTTCAGGTCCAGGTACTGGATCATCGACAGCGGATCATCCGTGCCGGCGGCGCGTGCATGGTGGTCGAAGACCGCGAACGCGTTGTAGCCGCCGAGTCGCGCGCGCTGCGCGTTGGAGAACAACTCGCGCCGCATATCGTCGCGCACGATCGACACGCTGTTGAAATACGCTTCGACGGACGTGCGCGCCAGCGCCTGCAGGGTCGACTTGGCGCGAAACACCCGTGGCGCCCAGTCGGCTTTCGGATAGACCCGCCCGAGCAGGCCGAACACGGGACGGCGTAATGCCAGCGGCAGCGTCGTGCGCAATTGTTCTTCGCCGAGATGCATCCGGTAACGGCGATAGCCGGCGAAGTTTTCGTCGCCGCCGTCACCCGACAGGGCCACCGTGACGTGCTTGCGTGCCAGCTGACAGACACGCCAGGTCGGTAACGCCGAGCTGTCCGCATACGGCTCGTCGTACAAAACAGCGAGCGTATCGATGAGGTCGAAGTCATCGCTTTCAACCCGGTCGATATGGTGGTGCGTGTGATATCGATCCGCGATCTGCTGTGCGAAACGCGACTCGTCGAATGCTGGATCGGAAAACGCGATTGAACAGGTGTTGACGGGCTCGCTCGACACGCCCGCCATGGTCGCGACCACAGCGCTCGAATCGACGCCGCCCGACAGGAAGGCACCGAGCGGAACCTCCGAAATCATTCTGAGCCGCACGCTCTCTGCCAATCGGCTCCGAAGTTCGTCGCAGGCATCGGCATCGCTGATCGCCAGCTCGGTGTCGAACCGCACGTCCCACCAGGCGCGCTGCACGCCAGGACGTTCGCCGCGCCGGGCGGTTAGCAGATGCGCCGGTGAAAGTTTTTGCGCGCCCGAAAAAATGGTGCGCGGCTCGGCCACATAGCCCAGCGCGAAGTACTGTTCGATGGCGTAGGGATCGATGTCGCGCGCCAGTTCTCCGTGCGCCAGCAGCGATTTCAATTCGGAGCCAAAAATCAGAAACCCGCTCGGCAGCCATGCGTAGTAAAGCGGCTTGACGCCGAGCCGGTCGCGCGCCAGAAACAAGGTCTGGCGGTTCTCGTCCCACAAGGCGAAAGCGAACATGCCACGGAGGCGCGACACGCAGTCCTCACCCCACTGCTCCCACGCATGCACGATCACCTCGGTATCGCTGCGCGTGCGAAACACATGTCCGAGTCGGGTCAGTTCGGGAATCAGTTCCTGGAAGTTGTAGATCTCGCCGTTGTAGACGACGACCACCGTTCCGTCTTCGTTGAACAGCGGTTGCTGACCGGTCGCAAGGTCGATGATCGACAGCCGCCGATGGCCGAGTCCGATCCCCGGCGCCACATGCAATCCACCCTCGTCCGGTCCGCGGTGATGTTGCGACTCGTTCATTCGATGCAGCACCGCCTGATCGATCGGACGGCGGGCGCGCAGGTCAACGATACCGGTGATTCCACACATGGCTCAGCTCACAGATCGGACCGGTGCTGTTTCGGGAACGCGCCGTCCAGCACGCGCTAACTCAGACTCATAAACGCCGCTGTATCCGGCAATCATCCGCTCGAGGCTAAATTGGCGTTCGGCGCGCGCGCGCGCCGCCTGCCCGTGCTGCTGCGCCAGGACCGGATCGTGAAAGTATTCGAGGATTGCGCCGGCCATTCGCTCGAAATGCGCGGCCGGGACCAGACGCCCTTCCCTGCGATCGGCAATCAACTCAGAGTTGCCGCCGACCTCGGTCGCGACGATCGGCAGCCCGCTCGCCATCGCTTCAAGAAGCGTGTTCGAAATTCCTTCGGCGAGCGATGGCAGCACGAAGCAATTGAGCCCGCGCAGAAGAGTCGGCACATCATCCCGGCTGCCGGCGAACCAAGCCAGTGACTCCGCCCTCGCATCGCGCAGCACCTGCATCATGGCCTCACGCAACGGACCGTCGCCTGCCACAACCAGACGCAGTCGCTCGCGCGCGCGCGGATCGAGTTCGAGTGCCCGCACAAAGGCGCGCGCCAACGTGGTCTGATCCTTCACCACCTGCAGGCGTCCGACGGTTCCGATCAGCCACTCGTTCCTAAGCGCGAAGGGCGAACCCTCAATCGCACCGCGGCCACCCGCTACCGGCGAAAACCGGATGGTATCGACGCCGTTGTGGATCTGCGAAACCGCGGCGGCACGGATGCCGACGCGATCGACGAGGTATCGAGACAGATGCTGCGACAGCGCGACGTAGCGCGAGACAAACGGCCGATACAAGCGGCGTACCCACCGGTGGCGCCGGCTCGCGCCTGCAAAATCGCCCACGTCCCAGCCGTGTTCTCCGTGCACGCGCACCGGGACCCCCGCGAGAAACGCCGGCACGCAAGCCTCCAGCGCAGCGAGGTTGCGGGTGTGAACGATCGACGGTCGCAGCCCGCGTATCAGTTTCGTCAGGCGGGGATACTCGCGCGCAAGATGCCCGGGTGCCTTGCGCAACGCAATCGTTTCGACATCGCGACGCTGAATGCGCCGGCAGAAATTCGGGGCGGTTTCGTCGAGCGCAATCACCACGTGCCGCCAGCGCTGCTCCGGCAGGCGATTGATTAGATTGACCACGCCATTTTCGAGTCCACCGACGTCGAAGCGAAACACGACATGACAGACCAGCGGGCGCGAGTCGACCGGCTTCATCGTCGCACCTGATGCAGCGCCGCGTCGATACTGGCATCCATGTCGCGTACGAACGCCGATAGCGCGGGCTCCGCCGCGTTCAACGATCCGTCAACCGGCGTGAACACGATGACCCACGCCGACGTGTCGTCGCGCCGGAGCAGTCGGTCAAGCGCAAGGTCGATTTTTGCAACGACGTTGCTTGCCGTTGTGCGACCGCCGAGCCAGTACCAATGCCAGACGGCGAGACGCAGCTCCGCGGCCCGTAGCAGCGCGCCGCGGTACGGCAGCGCGCCGGCCAACGTCGCCACCGCACCATTCTTTCTTTCGACCTCACGCCAGAGTGCGTCTTTCTCGTGCACCAGCAGATTTTGCGAATTGACGAGCTCGGCCCCATTTTGCTGGTCACGATAAAGAGCGATGAACACGCCAACGACCTGCCCGTCTTTCGTGAACCAGGCGGTCTGTGTCGCGGACGGCCGGTGCGTGCTCGGATTCCATGCGGCAATCGATGTCGTCGGCACCCAGCCATTGACGGCTTGTATGGATATTGCGCCGATGGCGGGCGACGATCTTGGCGCTGCCAACCCTGCATAGGCGAGCGGCCACACAGCGAGCAACAGCGCGCCAACTGCGGCGGCGGCCACCAGCGCGCGCGATGGATGAAATGTGCGAGCAACGGCGGCGGACTGAACCGCTGGCGGTTCGTCAGCGGCGTCCTCGCGCCAACGCGCACCGACGACGAATAGGATGAACATCACGACGCCGAAAAATATCCAGCCATAGACCAGATGGTCAATGCCGGTCGCCAGGCGGTTCTGGCTCAAATGACCCAGCATGACGATGCCGTAGGCGCGAATCCAGTTGGCGAGGATCGGAAACACGAGAGCGGCCGCGATAAAGACGACACGCCGCCGCATCGAGCGATACATCAGCCACGCGTACAGGCTGCCGGTCACCGCCGAGGCGATCAGGTAGCGGATTCCGCTGCATGCTTCGACCACCGACCATTGACCGGTCGGAATGACGAAGTGAGTGCCTTCGCGATAGACGGGTACGCCGCTCGCCCTCAGCGCGGCGACCGTGAAGTCGGCCGTCCAGTCGATCAGGATCGGAACAAAGGCTTCACCAAAGGGCACCGCGAAAAACAGAAATGACAAAGGGAAAGCAAGTTCACGCGCCCAACGCCAACCAAACACGGTCAGCACCGAAAGAACGACCAAGGCAATCAAAGCGAACTGTGCGGGTGCGGCGGTGCCGGCGAGTTCGGCCAGTAGCCAGGCCAATCCAACCCCTGCAAGTCCGATCAAACCCGGCCACAGCGGATTGATCGGCGTTGCTGCCAGCACTTCACGACGGCGCCAGATCAGCCACAGCACTGCCGGAATGACGAGAAAACCATGCGAATAGGTTTCAGACCGATACCAGATTTCGACCATTGCCGTGGTTGTCGAGGCAAACAGCGCAAGGACAGCCAGAATCGCGGCGGCAACATAACCGAACGCCGGGACCGCTTGCATGCGGGCGGCCGTTGCGACGCCCTGAGAAAAGCTGGAGCCGGCGAGCATCGAAGCTTCACCCAAGTCCACGCACGATCACCGGACCGAGCGCGTTGGCAACACCGCGCGGCAGGCGCCGCCACAGCGCAATGAACGCGCGATATTTCGGGTTCGCCGGATTGTTCTGCGGAATGCGGTCGCCGCGCAGCAGTTTGTACTCGTACGCGAGCGCCGCGGGTTCGAATCCCCAATTTTTCTTGAAGCTGAACGATCCCGAGTCGCGTTTCGAGCGGCCGTAGTCGAATACTCTGGTCCCGCGCTGGCACACCCTGCGCATCAACTCCCAGTACTTGAAATCGTTGGCGGCTAGATCGCGCGCAGCGGGAAGATCGCCGGCGTAGTACGGCAAGATTTCGTCACGCCAATAGAAGCTCAGCACGCCGGACACCGCTTCGCCCTGCGGGGCGCGCACGATCTGCACTTCGCAGTCGTTGCCGAAGTCGCGCTTCAAGCGTTCGAAATATCGCTTCGGCATCGCCGGCGTGCCGTGGCGCTGCTGGTTGTCGGCATACAGCCGGAAGAAACGCTCGATCGAAGGGTCGATCTCAGCGGTCAAGCCTCGCTGCATAGCCTTGCGCACCATCGCGCGCTGCTTGCGCGGAATCGCAAGCAGGTTGGCATCGACGTCCGGTGCAATCTCTTTGCGGAAAGTCACGTAGAGATCCTGTCGCGGCCAATCGACTTCGCGCACGGTTCGATTGCGCAACTCGAGGTGGTCTACGCCAATCGCTTGGGCGGTGCGCACCGCCGCCGCATGCAGTTCCTTGACAGCCACGTCGTCCGTCGCGGCGACACCGCCATAGACCGCGAAAGGCAGCGATACCAGCGCGTGGCCGAACAGGAAACTCCTGACCTCCGCCAGCGGTAGGACGCCGATCAGTTCGCCGTTGCGTTCGGCCATCATGTAATGCGTGCGATGTCCGAACACCTCTTCGAGAATGGCCTTCCACTCGATGCGATGGAAAAACGTCGCGTCCGCACAGTGCGCGACGAAATCGCTCCAGCGCGCCTGGTCATCCGGGTGATACGCGCGCACGTCGATGCGGGCGGACAACAGCGGCGCGTCGTCGAGCTTCATGCGCGATCCAGCGAGAAGGCGCGCTGCACGGTATCCCAGCGAAAGTCGCTCAGCAGCCGCTGCAGCCGCGCGTCGGTGCGGTGCAGGTTCACATAGTGGCGAAAACGCGTTTTCAGACCGACTCCCGCGATGCGCGGCTGGCCTGGATCGATCTCCCACGGATGCAGGTAGAAAATCGCCGGCTGACGATCGCTTTCGTTGACCCGGCGAATGGCCCAACGCGAGACTCGATACGGCGCCAGACGGAAGTAGCCTCCGCCACCCGCCGGCACGTTGCGGCCGAAGATCGTTGTCGTGGTGACCGGAATTTCCAGCACGCCGCTCGCGGTTCGATACGGAAAACGCGGCGCCTCCGGCATGCCGTAGTGATCATGGTGCACCGGATAGACGCTCGAGCTGTAGCGATAACCGGCGGCGGCGATGGTGTCGAACGCCCACAGATTGGTCGCACCGATCGAGAAACTCGGCGCGCGATAGCCATCGACGCGAGTTCCACCGATGTCTTCGAGAATTTTCTTTGCGCTCCCGATATCGGCCGCCAGTTCGGCCGGTGACTGGTCGGTGGCGCGCAGATGTCCATAGCCATGGCTGGCAAGCTCGTGACCGCCCTCAACGATGCGACGGACCAGACCCGGATAACGCTCGGCGATCCAGCCGAGCGTAAAAAAAGTGGCGTGCGATTTGCGATCGCCCAACAACTGCAGTATGCGATCGACGTTGCCTTCGACGCGACACGGCATCGAGTCCCAGCGGCTGCGCGCGATGTGCGGTGCGAGCGCCGAGACCTGAAAATAATCTTCAACGTCCACCGTCAATGCGTTGCTGATGACGGCCGCTTGCGCGACCGCGCTCACGACGGCACCGCTCGCGTCGCCCGCTCGCGCTGCGCAAGCCAGCCGCCCAGATGCGCAGCGATCCGCTGCGCTGCGCGTCCGTCCCAGTACTCGGGCACCCGTCCGCGTTTGCCACCGGAAGCGATGATCTCGCCGACACACGAAAGGATGAGCATCCGGTCGCGCCCCACCAGCGTGTTGGTGCCGGCGTCGATCGTGATCGGACGCTCGGTGTTGTCGCGCATCGTCAAACAGGGCACGCCGAGCGCAGTGGTTTCCTCCTGCACGCCCCCCGAATCGGTCAGCGCGAGCGTAGCGCGGCTCATCAGACCCACCATCTCCAGATAGCCCTGCGGCGGCAACAAAGCGATCCGCGAACCATCGAGCATCGCGCCAAGACCGGCGCGATCGATGCTTGCGTGCGTGCGTGGATGCACCGGCCAGATGAGCGCAACGCGCCGCGCGACCTCGACCAGAATCTGCAGCACGTCTTTCAGCGTCGCTGCATCATCGACGTTCGAGGGGCGATGCAGCGTGACAACCCCGAAGCCATCCCGAATCAGATCGGCCGGAATGCCGACCCGCTGCAGTGTTGCCTCGGGCGCAACGGCCTTCGGCAACGCGGACTGCAAGGAATCAATCATCAGATTGCCGACGAACACCGCGCGTTCCGGCGCAATTCCTTCGCGCGCCAGATTGTCGTGCGCGCCGCGCTCGGTCGTGTACATCAGATCCGCAATCTGATCGGTCAGCACACGGTTGATTTCTTCCGGCATCAAGCGGTCGTAACTGCGCAGACCCGCTTCGACGTGAATGACCGCGATGGACTTCTTCACCGCAACAAGGCTGCACGCGAGCGTGGAATTGACGTCGCCAACGACGAGCACTGCCGACGGCTGCATCCGATCGACCACCGGCTCGAAGCGTCTCATCACCTCGGCGGTCTGCACTGCGTGCGTGCCGGAGCCGACTTCGAGATTGATGTCGGGGGCTGGCAGTTCGAGGTCCGTGAAGAGCCGATCGTTGAGCGCGAAGTCGTAGTGCTGGCCGGTGTGGACCAACACTGCCTGCGGCAACAACCGTTCGGCGGCGAATGCGCGCAGCAGCGGTGCCATTTTCATGTAGTTGGGCCGCGCTCCGACGATGCACAGCACCGGCCCGATCGCGTGCTCGCGTCCGCCCATCCCCTCAGCCTCTCACTTGCTTGCCGGGCTTGCCGGTGCGGCGGTCGGGCGCGCCCATCGCGCGCAGCATTTCGAGCACCTGATTGATGCTTTTTTCAAGGCGATCCAGGCGTGCGTTGATCGCCGACATCGCG
>Ga0187892_10002265_pt1 | contig 39579 bp, 39 predicted proteins | sample MA1701073metaG_FD_139345 | JGI IMG/M metagenome (GOLD analysis project Ga0187892, IMG submission 139345) | Bio-ooze microbial communities from a basaltic lava cave in the Kipuka Kanohina Cave System on the Island of Hawaii, USA - MA170107-3 metaG ... | reverse complement strand
GTCGAGTCGTAGAAGAGGTAGCCGCCCGGCTCGACCTCGGCGACGTCCTTGTCCCAGGTCTGCGGGTTCATCGCCACCATCAGGTCGACGCCGCCGCGCCGCCCGACGTAGCCCTGCTCGGACACCCGCACCTCGTACCAGGTCGGCAGCCCCTGGATGTTCGACGGGAAGATGTTGCGCGGGCTGACCGGCACGCCCATGCGCATGATCGCCTTGGCGAACAGCGTGTTCGCCGACGCGGAGCCGGAGCCGTTGACGTTGGCGAACTTGACGACGAAGTCGTTGATCGCCTCGATGGGTTTCGCCATGTTCGGGTGTCGTCAGTTCCTGTAGGACGGGTCTTTGCGTTCGACGATGCGCTCGAGTGCCGCGAACTCGAGCTCGCCGAGGCCCACCTCGCCGCGGACGGTGAGGAACTCGTCGCCCATCCGCGCCGACTGCGCGCAGACCGCCTCCGGCGGGAGGTGCAGGGCGCCGCCCGCTTGCGCCGCGAGCTGGATCTGGCAGGCGCGCTCGAGCCGCCACATGAGGAGGAACGCCTCCTCGACGGTGCGGCCGACGGTCAGCAGGCCGTGATTGCGCAGGACGAGCGCCGGGTGGCGGCCGAGGCTCGCGACCAGCCGCTCGCGCTCGCCGAGGTTCATCGCCGGCCCCTCGAACTCGTGGTAGCCGAGCCGGCCGTGGAAGTTGTGCGAGTACATGTGCACCGGCAGCAGGCCGGCCGCCTGCGCGGACACCGCCATGCCGGCGAGCGTGTGGGTGTGGAAGACGCAAGCCCCGTCGTCGCGCGCCATGTGCACCGCGCCGTGGATCACGAAGCCGGGCTCGTTCGCCTTGTACGGCGAGTCGCCGACCGTCTTCCCGTCGGCGTCGATCTTCACCAGGTTCGAAGCGGTGACCTCGTCGAAGCGCAGGCCGTACGGGTTGATCAGGAAATGGTGCTCGGGTTCGGGGACGCGGAGCGAGATGTGGGTGTAGATCAGCTCCGACCAGCCGAGGTGGTCGGCGATGCGGTAGGCGGCGGCGAGGCGCAGCCTGAGCGCGCGCTCCGCGCCGGCTGCGGGAGAGAGTTCGGCGGCGCGGGCGGCTTTCACGTCGCGGTCTCCTTCCGGCCGCCTCAGGCGACCCTGAGATGCTTGCGCGGGTCGCGGCACGCCGGACCCGCCTGCGTCATCTCGAGCAGGAACTTCTGCATGTCCCACGCGCCGGTCGGGCAGCGCTCGGCGCACAGGCCGCAGTGCAGGCAGACGTCCTCGTCCTTCACCATGACGCGCGTGGTCTTGAGCGCCGCCGACACGTACAGGTCCTGGGTCGCGTTCGTCGCCGGCGCGCGCAGGCGCGTGCGGAGATCCGCCTCCTCGCCGTTCGGGACGAAGCTGATGCAGTCCATCGGGCAGATGTCGACGCAGGCGTCGCACTCGATGCAGAGCTTCTCCGCGAACACCGTCTGCACGTCGCAGTTGAGGCAGCGCTGCGCCTCCTTGAACGCGGTGGCCGGATCGAACCCGAGCTCGACCTCGACCTTGATGTTCTTCAGCGTCTGGCTCGCGTCGCGCCACGGCACCTTGAAGCGCGCATCGAGCGTCACGTCGTTGTCGTAGCTCCACTCGTGGATGCCCATCTTCTGCGACACGAGCGTCACGCCGGGAGCGGGGCGCCTGCGCACGTCCTCGCCGTGGCAGTACCGGTCGATCGAGATCGCGGCGTCGTGGCCGTGCGCCACCGCCCAGATGATGTTCTTCGGCCCGAGCGCCGAGTCGCCGCCGAAGAAGACGTTCGGCAGGCTCGCCTGCAGGGTGACCGGGTCGAGCTTCGGCATGCCCCACTGGTCGAACTCGAGCCCGCAGTCGCGCTCGATCCACGGGAACGAGTTCTCCTGCCCGACCGCCACGAGCACGTCGTCGCACTCGAAATGCTGCTCGGGCTCGTTCGTCGGGATGAGGCTGCGGCGGCCCTTCGAGTCGTACACCGCCTGCACCTTCTCGAACGTGACGCCGGTGAGCTTTCCGTTCGCGTGCGTGAACGCCTTCGGCACGAGGTAGTTGAGGATCGGGATGCCCTCGTGCATCGCGTCCTCCTTCTCCCACGGGCTCGCCTTCATCTCCTCGAAGCCCGAGCGCACGATGACCTTGACGTCCTCCCCGCCGAGGCGCTTCGACGAGCGGCAGCAGTCCATCGCGGTATTGCCGCCGCCGAGCACGATCACCCGAGCGCCGATCTTCGTGGTGTGGCCGAACGAGACGCTCGCGAGCCAGTCGATGCCGATGTGGATGTTCGCCGCGGCTTCCTTCCGGCCCGGAATGTCGAGGTCGCGCCCGCGCGGCGCACCGCAGCCGACGAAGATCGCGTCGTAGCCCTCCCCCAGCAGCTGCGTGAGGGAGGAGACGTATGCGCCGCCGCGGAATTCCACGCCGAGCCCGAGCACGTAACCGACCTCCTCGTCGATGATCTCCTCGGGCAGGCGGAATTTCGGGATCTGGCTGCGGATCATGCCGCCGGCGCGCGCGTCGCCGTCGTACACCACCACCTCGTAGCCGAGCGGCGCGAGATCGCGCGCGACGGTGAGCGACGCCGGCCCGGCGCCGACGCAGGCGATGCGCTTGCCGAGCTTGTGCGTGGCCGGTTTGGGCAGCCGCGCGCGGATGTCTTCCTTGTAGTCGGCGGCGACGCGCTTCAGGCGGCAGATCGCCACCGGTTCTTTGCCGCCCGAAGCAGGGGACCCCTTCCCTGCGCCCGCCGGACCATCCTCGACCCGCCCGCGCCGACAGGCGGGCTCGCACGGCCGGTCGCAGGTGCGGCCGAGGATGCCGGGGAAGACGTTCGACTTCCAGTTGACCAGGTAGGCATCGCCGTAGCGGCCCGCGGCGATCATCCGGATGTATTCGGGGACCGGGGTGTGGGCCGGGCAGGCCCACTGGCAATCGACGACCTTGTGGAAATAATCGGGATTGCCGATATCGGTAGTCTTCACTCCACCTCCGCGCACCCCGCGCCCGCTTCTTGCACCGTCCCGGTTCGCTCCCGGGCGACAGCGGGCGGGTCGCAGTCGTGGGGCGGTAGTCTACTCTGCCGACAAACACAGGAAAAGCGCCTTGTATTCAATCGTCTGGCGAAATGCCCCGGACCGCGCGGGTGCTACCGTCAACGCGCGAGTCGCCGGTGCGATGACCGCGCGGGGCGAGCCGATCCCCCTCTTGCACGCGGGGGAATGACCGAACCGAAGGGATGCCGATGATCCGCTTGCGAAAATCCCCCGCCGGCCTCGCCCTCGCCGGCGCCTTCGTGGCGGTGGCGCTCGTGCTCTTCGCGCTCCACGTCCTGTCGTACCGCACGAATCCGGCCGATTCGGGCGCGAGCGCGCTCTGGTTCTTTCTCCTCACCCTGCCGTGGGCCAACCTCCTGCCCGAAGCGCTGATCAATGCCCCGTGGTGGGACCGGGTCGCGCTCGCCGCCGCGTGGTTGCTCGTGGCGCTGAACTCGTTCCTCGTCTACTGCATCGCCGGCGGAATCCGGCCCGGCCGGCGCTAGGGCCGCCGGTCGAGGCCCTCGTCGCGGTAGGACGCCGGGTCCTCGAGCGGCTCGAGGTGGGTGAACACGCTCGCGCCGGGAACCGCGTCCCGCACCCGCCCTTCGATCTCCTCGAGCACGTCGTGGCCGCGCTGCACGCTCCACGCGCCGGGCACCAGCACGTGCATCGACACGAACGACCGGCCGGCCGCCGCGCGGGTGCGGAGCGCGTGGATCTCGATCCCCTGCCCGCGGAACGGCTCGAGCGCCGACTCGATCGCCCGCCGCTCGGGTGCCGGCAGCGCGTGGTCGAGCAGACCCGACGCCGAGCGCCGCACGATGCCCACGCCGATCCAGACGATGTGCGCGGCGACGGCGAGCGCGATCGCCGGGTCGAGCCAGAGCTGGCCGGTGAGGGCGACGAGCGCAACGCCGGCCACGACGCCCGCCGAGGTCCAGACGTCGGCCATGAGGTGCCGGGCGTCGGCCTCGAGCGCGATCGAGCGGTAGCGCCGGCCGGCGCGGGCGAGCACCCGCGCGACCCCGAAGTTCACCGCCGACGCGGCGACCGAGATCGCGAGGCCGACGCCGACCCGCTCGATCGGCTGCGGCGCGAGCAGGCGCCCGATCGCGGCGTAGCCGATCACCGCGGCGGCGACGAGGATGAGCGAGCCCTCGAGCCCGCTCGCGAAGTACTCCGCCTTCGAGTAGCCGTACTCGTACTCGTCGTCGGGCGGGCGCGCGGCGAGCGCGAGCATCGCGAGGGTCGCGATCGCCGCGGCGAGGTTCACGAACGACTCGAGCGCATCCGAGAGGAGACCGACCGAGCCGGTGAGCCACCATGCGGCCGCCTTCAGCGCGATCGTCGCGAGCGCGGCGAGGATCGAGAGCCAGGCGAAACGGACGAGAGAACCGCGGTTCATGGCGGAAGGGCGGCGATGATACCCGCGACGAACGCCTCCTGGTCCCACGCGCCGCGGTCGACCGCGTGCCCGAGCCGCACGATCACCAGCGCTTGCGAAGGCACGACGCTCACGTACTGCCCGCCGTGCCCGCCGGCGTGGAAGACGTCCGCGGGAAGCGCGACCGGCGCCGCGCCGTCCGGCCGCGTGAGCCGCAGCCACCAGTGCGCGCCGTACCGGCCGCCTGCCGTGGCCGGCGTCGCGGCGTAGCGCGCCCAGCCGGCCGGCAGGATGCGCTCGCCCTGCCACTCGCCGTCGGCGAGGAAGAGCAGGCCGAAGCGCGCCCAGTCGCGCGCGGTCGCGTACAGGAACGACGAGCCGACGAACGTGCCGGCGGCGTCCGGCTCGGCCACCGCGCTCGCCATGCCGAGCGGCGCGAAGAGCGCCCGGCGCGGGAACGCGGCGTACTCCGCGCCGAGCGTCGCGCGCATGGCGCGTGCGACGACGTTGGTCGTGCCGCTCGCGTAGTGCCAATGCGTGCCGGGCGGATGCGCGAGCGCGCGCGCGGCGGCGAACGCGCCCGTGTCCGCGCTCGCCCACAGCATCACGTTCACGTCCGCGAGCGGGTCGGCGTAGCGCTCGTCGAACGCGAGGCCGCTCGCCATCCGCAGCAGATCGCCGAGCGTGATCGCGCCGCGCGGGTCGCCGGAACCGCGCCACTCCGCGACCGGCGGAGGCGCGTCGAGCCGCCAGTCGCCGCGCGCGACCAGCACCCCGGCGAGCGCGCCGAAGACGCTCTTCGCCATCGACCAGCCGGGCAGGGGCATGCCGGCGCCGAAGCCGGTCGCGTAACGCTCGGCGACGACCTCGCCGCGCTGGACCACGACGACCGCGCGCGTGCGCCGCGGCCGCTCCGGGTCGCGCTCGGCGAACGCCTCGTCGAGCGCCGCCTCGAGCACGGGGTGCGGGGGCGCGGCTGCGAGCGCGGGCGCCGCGGCCACCGGCGGGAGCTGCGGGACTTCGGCCCGCAGCGCCTCGACGCTCGTGCCGATCGCGAGCGTGCAGCCCAGGCCGTCGCGATGCACCGCCGCGCGCCCGGCGAGCCCGAAGATGCGCGCGCCGACGACGCCGCGCCCGCGGTCGACGTCGACCCGGACGCGGTCGAGCGCGAAGTTGCGGTAGGCCGCGAGGTCGTCGGCGAGCACCGCCTCCGGCGTGCGGCCCGACACGAACACGCCGGAGCACACCGTCTTCGCCGCGAACCCGGTCGCGACGTGCGCGACGCGCCACGTGTACCACGCGCCCCAGCCGAGCGCGCCGGCCGCGGCGAGCCAGATCGCGACGACCGCGGCGGCGGCGGCGCGGCTGCGCGGGCGCGCGCCGTCGAGTGCGCCGCGCGCACGCTCCCGCGCATCGGCCATCACCTGCGCCGGCACCAGGCGCAGCGCGAGCGCGATCCCGAGCGGCAGGAGGACGGCGTCGTCGAGGAGGCCGAAGACCGGGATGAAATCGGGGATGAGGTCGATCGGCGAGAGCGCGTACGCCACGATCCCCGCGACGAGGAGGCGCGCGTACCACGGCGTGCGCCGGTCGCGGGCGGCGTAGTAGAGCGCGAGCGTCTCGGCCCTGAGCCGGCGCGCCCAGTCGCGCAGGCGTCCCATGGCCCGATCTTATCGGGCCCGTGTCTTGGGACGGCGTCGTCGGCCGGTGCTCCCGGCCGGGCCTTCAGCCCACGCTGCCCGGCTGCGTCTCCATCCAGCGGGTGACCCCGGGGGCGGCGGCCTGGCGGCGGAAGCCGTTGGCGAAGCACATCCCGAGCGCGACCAGGTGCTCGATCTCGCGGATGCCGGTCCAGGGCGCGTCGACGTCGATCCGCAGGCCCTGCCAGTCGATCCAGGCCGACACCACGTCCTCCGGCACCGGCGCGACCCGGCCCCAGTCGAGGAGCAGCCCCTCGAGCTTGTCGTCGACGATCGCGCGGCCGAGGCGGTGATTGCGCGCGAGCACGACATAGCGGCTGCGGAACGTGCGGCTGCCCACCTCCGCCGGCGGCGTGCGCTCGACGAACTCGGCGCGCGCCTGCGCGAGCGCGATCTCGCGCGGGCTGAGGATGAGGCTCGAGAGCTTCTCGATCACCGGCTCGACCAGCGCCTTGCCGCGGTCGTAGCGCTCCTTGCCGATGAGGCGCAGCTCGGTCGCCGAGCCCTGCACGCTGCGCGTCGTCCAGGTCAGGGTCGGGCGGTGCTCGGGGCGGGACGGGTCCGCGCGGTAGCGCACCTTCCACTTCACCCCGGCGCTCTCGCCGCGGATCGTGAACACGGTGTCGCCGACGGCGGTCTCGTCGTAGGCCCAGCCGAGCTCCTTCGCGCGCCGCACCCGCGCGCGCGGGTCGGCCGCCGACACCCGGCCGCGGCGCACGAGCCACAGCGCCGCCGGCGCGATCGCGGCGATCGCGCCGAGCGCGGCGGCGAGGAAGAGGGCGGGCGAGCCGGCGTCCATGGTCGTTCCCTGCGGCGTTGCAGTGTCGTGCGCTCGACGCCTGGCGACGGCGCATGGACGAAATGCTAATGGCATAGGAGGGGCGGGGCGCGGCACTGGTACCGCTTTCCCGCCGGACCTTCGACGTGCGGTGACCTCTGCCCGACGGACGGTACGGCGGCCCGGTACGGCGCCGGCGCCCCCTCCTTCAGGTCGGCGGGCTGACGAAGCGGCGACGCCGGCCGGTCTACCAGAACTTGAGGCAGTCGCCCTTGGCGATCACCGGCCCGGTCGGGAGGCCGGTCTTCGAGCCGCCCGCCGGCTCGATGCTGATCGCGAGGGCGGGGAAGTCCCGCAGCGACTCGTCGGCCGCCGCCGCGAGCTTGATCGTTCCCTTCTCCGACGGCGGCAGCACCCCGAGCGACCGCGGCGCCTCGCCCGGCGTCGCCGGCAGGCCCCACAACTCGAAGCCGCGGTCGGCCGGGGCGCTCCCGAGCGCGACATTTTTCACCCACAGCTCGTCGGAATGGCGGCCGGCGTAGGCGAGGAAGACGAGCTTCTGGCCGTCCGTCGCGGTCGCGTGCAGCAGCGCGATGTACGAGGGCTGCATGGCCGTCGACGGCACCTCGATCTTCTGCACCACCGGCACTTCGACCGTCTGCGGCGGCCGGAGCGCGACCGCGCCGACGAGCGCCGCCGCGCAGCCGGTCGCGACCAGGCCCCAGTTCCGCCAGAACGCGAGGCTGTCCCAGAGGCCGGGTTTCGCCGCCGGCCGCACCGCAGCCGGCGCGCTCGCCCCGATCCGCGACCGGATCGCGCTCCACACCCGCCGGGGCGGGCGAACCTCGGCCACCGCGGCGGCCATCGGCACGAGCCGCTCGCCCCACTCGGCCACGGTCCGCCGCAGCGCGGCGTCCTCGCGCAGCCACGCCTGGAAGCGCAGGCGCGCGCGGCCGCGGAGCGTGCCGAGCACGTACTCCGCCGCGAGCTTGTCCTGCAGTTCCGGTTTCCCTCGATACCGCATGGTCCTAGACCGTCCCCAGGCAGCCTTTCAGCCGCTCCAATCCCCGCCTGACCCACGTCTTCACTGTTCCGAGCGGCTCGCGCATGTGGCTCGCCAGCTCCGAGTGCGACAGCCCCTGGTAGAACGCGAGCACGATCGCCTGCCGCTGCTTCGGATCGAGCCGGCGCAGGCACTCGCCCAGCGCTTTGGCATCGGCCGACCGGGCGAGCTCTTCGAGCGGTCCCGGATCCTCGCTCGGCACGTTCTCGAGCGGGTCCTCGCCGTCGTCGTCGGGGCGCCCGAGCGCGACCTCCAGATTCGGCCGCCGCAGCCAGTCGAGGCAGCGGTTGCGCACGATGCTGGTCATCCAGGTCATCGGCGCCGACAGGCCCGCCTCGTAGGACGCGGCGTGGTGCCAGATGTTCACGTAACAGTCCTGCAGCACCTCCTCGGCCCAGTCCTCCCGCCGCAATATACGCAGCGCGACGCCGAACAGTTTCGAGGAAGTGCTCTGATAAAGGCGGGAAAATGCCGCTTCGTCGCGGCGGGCGCAGGCGCCGAGCAGGTCGGCGAGGACCCGGTTCCGGGCGGGGTCCACGCCCTAGACCCCCGGCCGCCGGGAACGGTTCACGGCTTGCCGCGCTGCCACTGCACGTCCGTGCCGCCGCCGGCGCGGTTGAGGACGCGCCCGAGGATGAAGAGGAGGTCGGAGAGGCGGTTCAGGTACACGCGGCTGGCGGCCGGGCTGGCGGCCGGGCCGGCGGCCGGGCCGGCGGCCGGCAGCGGCTCGGCCCGCGCGAGCGCGACGAGCGCGCGCTCGGCGCGCCGGCACACCGTCCGGACGAGGTGGGCGAGCGCCGCGGCGCGGGTGCCGCCGGGAAGGATGAATTCCTTCAGCGGCGCGAGGTCCGCGTTGAACCCGGCGACGAGCGCTTCGAGGTGCGCGACCTGGGCGTCGGTCACCATCGGCCGGCCGGGGATCGCGAGCTCGCCGCCGAGGTCGAAGAGATCGTGCTGGACGCCGGTGAGCGCCGCGCGCACCGCCGGCGGCAGCTCCTCCGCGAGCAGCACGCCGAGCGCCGAATTGAGCTCGTCGACCTCGCCGAGAGCGACGACGCGCAGGCTGTCCTTCGCCACCCGCGAGCCGTCGGCGAGGCCGGTCTCGCCGCCGTCGCCGGTGCGGGTGGTGATCTTCGACAGGCGGTGGCCCATGGGGGCGGAATATAGCGCAGCCTGTCTTCCCGGCTCCCGCGGCGCAATAGCCGCCGGCAACAGCCGCCGACAACAGCCGCCGGCAAGAAAAAACCCCGCGTCGCCGCGGGGTTGGAGAGCCCGTCGGGGGAGGTGACGGGCGGCGACGGCCTTGCTAGAGGGAGAACCGTCGGAAGAACGTACGCGGCCGGTGCCGCTTCGGATGCGAGCGCCCTCGTCTACACTCACGGCCGGGGCGCATCCGGCGGCGGGTGCGGTCCGTACGACAGCAGGGCAAGCGAGCGCCCCGGCGCAAGGTTCGCGCACTGCGGCGCGACCAAGCCCGTCGCCCCGAGCCCGCCGCCCCCAACCCACGAAGGGAGTAACGACCGGTGCACGCGACTCTCCCGCTCCTTCGCAGCCGGGACTTCCCGGCGATCGACCGCAAGCGGCTCGAGACGCTGCAGGTCAACGTCGGCTACAAGTGCAACCAGACCTGCGTGCACTGCCACGTCAATGCCGGCCCGAACCGCACCGAGGTGATGCCGCGCGAGGTGGTCGACGCGGTGCTCGCGTTCCTGCGCAATTCGACGGTGCGGACGCTCGACATCACCGGCGGCGCGCCCGAGCTGAACCCGCACTTCCGCTACCTCGTGACCGAGGCGCGGTCGCTCGGCGTGAAGGTGCTCGACCGCTGCAACCTCACCATCCTGAACGAGCCGGGCCACGAAGACCTCGCCGGGTTCCTCGCCGCGCACGCGGTCGAGGTCGTCGCCTCGATGCCCTGCTACCTCGAGGACAACGTCGACCGCCAGCGCGGGAAGGGCGTCTTCTCGTCGAGCATCCGCGGCTTGCGCAAGCTGAACGCGCTCGGCTACGGCCGGGCGGGCTCGGGGCTCGTGCTCGATCTCGTCTACAACCCGCAGGGCCCGTCGCTCCCGCCGGCGCAGGCGCCGCTCGAGGACGCCTACCGCGCGCACCTGCGCGCCGAGTACGGGGTCGAGTTCAACCGCCTCTTCACGCTCGCCAACATGCCGATCGCCCGGTTCGGCTCGATGCTGATCTCGAAGGGGCAGTTCAACGCCTACCTGACGCTCCTCCAGGACGCCTACCGCGAGGAGAACCTCGGGCAGGTCATGTGCCGGACGCTGCTCTCGGTCGACTGGCAGGGCTACGTCTACGACTGCGACTTCAACCAGATGCTCGAGCTGCCGGCGCGCCTGGGCGGCCGGCGGCGGACGCGCCTCGCCGACCTCATGGGGAAGGATCTCGCCGGGCGGCCGATCGTCGTCGCCGACCACTGCTTCGGCTGCACCGCCGGGCAGGGGTCGAGCTGCGGCGGCGCGCTGGCGTAGCGCCGTGCCGCGCGACGAGCCGGGCCGCAACTGCCCGGTCGCGTACCGGTACTCGCCGGATGCGTTCCGCCGGCCGCCGGAGATCGAGGCCGGGTCGCTGTACGTGATCGGCGGGCTGTACGGCAACCCGTACGCGCTCGACGAGATCCTCGCGCTCGCGGCGCAGGAATCGCCCGCGCCGACGCTCGTCTTCAACGGCGACTTCAACTGGTTCGACGTCGACCCGGGCGGGTTCGCGGCGCTCAACGCGCGCGTGCTCGAGCACGCGGCGCTGCGCGGCAACGTCGAGACCGAGCTCGCGGGCGAGCGCGACGAAGCGGGCTGCGGCTGCGCCTACCCCGAGTACGTGGGCGATGCCGACGTGGCGCGCTCGAACGCGATCCTCGGGCGGCTGCGCGAGACCGCGCGCGGCTTCCCGGCCCTGCGCACGCGCCTCGGGGCGCTGCCGATGCACGCGGTGGCGGCGGTCGGCGGGGTGCGGATCGGGATCGTGCACGGGGATGCCTGGTCGCTCGCCGGCTGGCGGTTCGCGCAGGAGGCGCTCGACGAGGCCGCGCTCGACCGCGCGTTCGACGCCGCCGACGTGCGCGTGTTCGCCTCGAGCCATACCTGCCTGCCGGTCACCGTTCGCGCGAGCGCGGGCGTGCTCGCGAACAACGGCGCCGCGGGCATGCCGAACTTCCGCGGCACGCGGTTCGGCCTCGTGACGCGCATCGCGACCGTTGAACGCGCCGACGCGCTCTACCGCGAGCGGCTCGGGCCGGTCGCGGTCGAGACGCTCGCGGTCCGCTACGATCACGACCGCTGGCTCGCGCAGTTCGACCGGCTGTGGCCGGCGGGCTCGCCGGCCGCGGTGTCCTACCGGAAGCGCATCACCGACGGGCCCGGCTACGATCCCGCGCAGGCGCTCCGGCGCGCCGTAAGGAGCCCCGCTGCACCGCGACAGAACGCTCGAACCGCATAGAGGGGCACGCGCCATGGGCAAGGGCCGGCTGATCGTTCTCGTCGCCATCGCCGCGCTGATCGCGGCGTTCTTCTGGTTCGACCTCCACCGCTACTTCAGCCTCGAGGCCTTCAAGGCGCAGCAGGCGGCGATCGAGGGCTACTTCCGGGCCCATCCGCTGCCGACGGCGGCGATCTATTTCGCGGTCTACGTCGCGGTGACCGGCCTTTCGCTTCCCGGCGCGGCGATCATGACGCTCGTGGGCGGCGCGATCTTCGGTCTGCTCTGGGGCACGGTCCTCGTCTCGTTCGCCTCGGCGATCGGCGCGACGCTCGCCTTCCTCGCGAGCCGCTACCTCTTCCGCGACGGCATCCAGGCGAAGTTCGGCGACAAGCTCGCGGCGATCAACCGCGGGGTCGAGAAGGAGGGCGCGTTCTACCTCTTCGCGCTCAGGCTCGTGCCGGCGTTCCCGTTCTTCGTGATCAACCTCGTCATGGGCCTCACGACGATGCGCACGCCCACCTTCTACTGGGTGAGCCAGCTCGGCATGCTCGCCGGCACGGCGGTGTACGTGAACGCCGGCACGCAGATCGCGCAGATCGACTCGCTCGGCGGGCTCGCGTCGCCGGCGATCATCGGCTCGTTCGTGCTGCTCGGGCTCTTTCCGCTCGTCGCGAAGAAGATCGTCGACTGGCTGAAGGCGCGCAAGGTGTACGCGAAATGGCAGCGGCCGGCGCACTACGACCGCAACCTCGTCGTCATCGGCGCCGGGTCGGCGGGGCTCGTCTCGGCGTACATCGGCGCTGCGGTCAAGGCGAAAGTGACCCTGGTCGAGAAGCACAAGATGGGCGGCGACTGCCTGAACTTCGGCTGCGTGCCGTCGAAGGCGCTGATCCGCTCGGCCAAGTTCCTGTCGCACGTCGGGCGCGCGCGCGAGTTCGGCATGCGCAGCGCCGCCGTCGACTTCCGGTTCAAGGACGTGATGGATCGCGTCCACCGGGTGATCAGGACGATCGAGCCGCACGACTCGGCCGAGCGCTACGCCGGGCTCGGCGTCGACGTGGTCGAGGGCGAGGCGAAGATCGTCTCGCCGTGGGCGGTCGAGATCCGGCGCGCCGACGGGACGCAGCAGACGCTGACGACGCGCTCGATCATCATCGCCGCCGGCGCGGCGCCGTTCGTGCCGCCGATCCCCGGCCTCGAGGAGGTCGGCTACGTCACTTCCGACACCGTGTGGGAGCTGACCGAGCTGCCGCAGCGGCTGATCGTGCTCGGCGGCGGCCCGATCGGCTCGGAGCTCGCGCAGTCCTTCGCGCGCCTCGGGTCGAAGGTGACCCAGGTCGAGATGCTGCCGCGGATCATGATCAAGGAGGACCCCGAGATCTCCGCGATGGTCGCCCACCGCTTCCGCGCCGAGGGCATCGACGTGCGGGTGAACACCAGGGCGAAGGCGTTCAAGGTCGTGCACGGCGAGAAGATCATGGTCGCCGAGCACGACGGCAGGGACGTGGAGATCGGGTTCGACGTGCTGCTGTGCGCGGTCGGCCGCGCCGCGCGCACGAAGGGCTACGGTCTCGAGGAGCTCGGCATCCCGGTGACGAAGCACCGCACCGTCGAGGTGAACGAGTACCTGCAGACGAACTACCCCAACATCTACGCCTGCGGCGACGTCGCGGGCCCCTACCAGTTCACCCACACCGCGGCGCACATGGCCTGGTTCTGCGCGGTGAACGCGCTCTTCGGCCGGTTGTGGAAGTTCAAGGTCGACTACTCGGTGATCCCGTGGGCGACCTTCACCGAGCCCGAGGTCGCCCGCGTCGGCCTGAACGAGACCGAGGCGAAGGAGAAGGGGATCGCCTGCGAGGTGACCACCTACGGCATCGACGACCTCGACCGCGCGATCGCCGACGGCGAGGCCGAAGGGGTGGTGAAGGTGCTCACCGTCCCGGGCAAGGACCGCATCCTCGGCGTCACCATCGTCGGCGACCACGCCGGCGACGTGATCGCCGAGTACGTCGCCGCGATGAAGCACGGCTTCGGGCTCAACAAGATCCTCGGCACCATCCACATCTACCCGACGCTCGCGGAGGCGAACAAGTACGCGGCCGGCAACTGGAAGCGGGCGCACGCGCCGCAGCGCGTGCTCGGCATCCTCGAGCGCTACCACGGCTGGATGCGCGGCGGGAGCCGGGCGGACCCGCCGGTGCGGGTTTCGGAACGGGTGTCGGACCGGGTGCTGGACCGAGTGCCGGCCCGCGAGCCGGCGCGGAGCCAGGCGGAAAAGCACGCGGAGAAGCATGCATGAGGAGGCTGCTCGCGGCGATCGTCCTGATCGCGGCGCCCTGGGGCGCCGTATTCGCGCAGTTCGACCATGCGCACGGCGCCTGGAACGCGCTCCTGAAGAAGCACGTCGTCCTGATCGACGGCGGCAAGGCCTCGCAGGCGCGCTACGCCGGCTTCGCGCAGGACCGCGCGCAGCTCAAGGCCTATCTCGACTCGCTCGCGAAGGTGAGCGAGGCGGAGTTCAAGGGCTGGTCGAAGCCGCAGCAGATGGCGTTCCTGATCAACGCCTACAACGCCTACACCGTCGAGAAGATCCTGACCCGCTATCCCGACATCAAGTCGATCTGGGACTTCGGCAAGTTGTTCGGCAACCCGTTCAAGGACAGCTTCTTCGTGCTGCTCGGCCGGCCGGGGACGCTCGACCGGATCGAGCACGAGACCCTGCGCGCGAAGGGCGCCTACGACGAGCCGCGCGTGCACTTCGCCGTCAACTGCGCGTCGATCGGCTGCCCGATGCTGCGCGAGGAGGCCTACGTCGCCGACCGGCTCGACGCCCAGCTCGAGGAGCAGGCGCGCCGGTTCCTCGCCGACCGCTCGCGCAACCGGCTGAACGCGAAGACGGGCTCGCTCGAGGTGTCGCGGATCTTCGACTGGTTCAAGGACGACTGGCAGAGCGGCTACCGCGGCTTCGACGGGAAGACGCCGCCGATCGGCTCGCGCGAGCAGTACTTCGCGCGCTACGCGCAGCTCCTCGCCGACGACCCGGCGCAGCAGAAGCTCGTCGAGGAGGGCAAGGCGCCGCTCGTGTTCCTCGAGTACGACTGGACGCTGAACGACGCGAAGCGATAAAGCGCTGATAATCGGCGCGTGCGCCGGCTCTCCATCATCGTTCCCACGCTCGACGAGGCGGCCGGCATCGGCGCCTCGCTCGCCGCGTTGCAGCCGCTGCGCGCGGCCGGCCACGAGGTGATCGTGGTCGACGGCGGCTCGGGCGACGGCACGCCGGCGCGCGCGCGCGCGCACGCCGACCGCGTGCTCGCCGCGCCGCGCGGCCGGGCGAGCCAGATGAACGCGGGCGCGGCCGCGGCGGCGGGCGACGTGCTCGTGTTCCTCCACGCCGACACGCGCCTGCCGCGGGACGCCGATCGCCTCGTGCTCGACGGCCTCGCCGCGGCGAACGCGGGCTGGGGCCGCTTCGACGTGCGCATCGAAGGCCGGCATCCGCTGCTCCGGACCGTCGCCTGGCTGATGAACGGCCGCTCCCGGCTCACCGGCATCGCGACCGGCGACCAGGCCATGTTCGCGACCCGCGCCGCCTTCGCCGCGGTCGGCGGCTTCCCGCCGCTCGCGCTGATGGAGGACGTCGAGCTGAGCCGGCGGCTGAAGCGCCTCTCGCCGCCCGCGTGCCTGCGCGCCCGCGCGGTCACGTCCGGGCGGCGCTGGGAGTCGCGCGGGGTCGTGCGCACCATCGTGCTCATGTGGTGGCTGCGGCTGCGCTACTTCCTCGGCGCCTCGCCCGAGCGCCTGCGCCGGATCTACCACGGTTGAGCGCCACGATCCTCGTGTTCGCGCGGGCGCCGGTGCCGGGGTCGGCGAAGACCCGCCTGATCCCGGCGCTCGGCGCGGACGGCGCCGCCGCCGTGCACGAGCGGCTCGTCGATCGCGCTCTCGCCACTGCCGTCGCCGCCGCCGTCGGGCCGGTCGAGCTCTGCTGCACGCCCGACGATGTCCACCCGGCGCTCGCCGGACTCGCGCGCGTGCACGGCGCGCGCCTCGCGCCGCAGGGCCCGGGCGATCTCGGCGCGCGGATGCACGCCGCGATCGCGCGGGCGCTCGCGGACGGCGCGCAGTGCGCGATCGTGATCGGCGCCGACTGTCCCGCGCTCGCGCCGCGGCACCTGCGCGAGGCGGCCGCGGCGCTCGCCGGCGGGCACGATGCAGTGCTCGCGCCGGCCGAGGACGGCGGGTACGTGCTCATCGGGCTGAAACGCGCCGCCGCACCGCTCTTCGCCGGCATCCGCTGGGGCGAGCCGAGCGTGATGAAGGACACCCGCACGCGCCTCGCCGCGCTCGGCCTGCGCTCGGTCGAGCTCGAGACGCTGTGGGACGTGGACCGGCCGGAGGATCTGGCGCGAATGCAGGGGATGCGCGAAGCGGGCGGCGTGGTGCGCGAGTGAGGGCGGGCGCCGGGGTGATCGCCCTGGTGGTGGCCGCCACAGCCGCACCCGTGCGCGCCGCCGGCGCGGCCGATCCGGCGGCGATCGAGCTGGGGGCGTTCTCGCAGGCGCCCCGCGGCGCCGAGCTGCCCGCGGCGTGGGAGCCGCTCACGTTCCCCGGTTTCACGAAGCGCACCACCTACCGCCTGGTCGACGACGGCGGGACGACCGTGCTCCGCGCCGACGCGCAGGGCGCGGCATCCGGCCTCATCCGGCGCAGCGAGACCGATCCGGGCACCTACCCGGTGCTCGCCTGGCGCTGGAAGATCGCCGGCGTGGTCGACGGCGCCGATGCGACGCGCCGCGACGGCGACGACTACGCGGCGCGCGTCTACGTCGTGTTCAAGTACGACCCGGCGCGGGCGTCGGTCGTCGACCGCGTGAAGCGCGCGCTCCTCCGGCTCTTCTACGGCGAGGACCTGCCGCACGCGGGCATCGCCTACATCTGGGACAACCGCCTGCCGCCCGGGACGGTGCTCGCGAGCCCGTACACCGACCGCGTGCGCATGATCGTGGTCCGCAGCGGCAACGCCGAGGCCGGGCGCTGGCAGAGCGAGGAGCGCAATGTCCTCGACGACTACCGCCGCGCCTTCGGCGAGGAGCCGCCGGCGATCGCCGGCGTGGCGGTGATGACCGACTCCGACGACACCGGCGGCTCGGCGACCGGCTGGTTCGGCGACATCGTCCTGCGCCGCGCGTGGTGAAGCGCCTCGTCCTCGTCGGCGGCGGCCACGCCCACGTCGAGGTCCTGCGTCGCTTCGGCCGCGCGCCGGCCGCCGGCACGGAGCTGGTGCTCGTCAGCCCGCACCGCCTCACGCCGTATTCGGGGATGCTCCCCGGCCTGCTCGCCGGCCACTACGAGAGCGCCGCGGCGCACATCGACCTCGAGCGCCTCGCCCGCTTCGCCGGCGCGCGCTTCGCGCGGACGCTCGCGGCCGGGATCGATCCGCACGCCCGATCGGTGGCGCTCGCAGAGGGCGGCGCGCTCGCGTTCGACCTCCTCTCGCTCGACGTCGGCTCGGCGCCGGCGAGCGCCGGCGTGCCCGGCGCGGCCGAGCACGCGCTCGGCGTGAAGCCGATCGACCGGTTCCTCCACGCCTGGGACGGCTGGCGCGCGCGCGCGCGTGCCGGGACGCTCGCGCGGCTGCTGGTCGTCGGCGGGGGCGCGGCGGGCGTCGAGACGGTGCTCGCGATGCGCTACCGCCTCGCGCGCGAGGGCGGCCGCGCCGGCGCGGTCGAGTGCGCGCTCGCGACCGACGCCGACCGGCTGCTCCCGATGCACCCGCCGCGGGTCCAGGCGATGCTCGCGCGCATCCTCGGCGAACGCGGGGTCCGCCTGCACCTCGCCACGCCCGCGGCGCGGATCGAGCCGGGCGCGCTGATCGCCGCGAACGGCGCGCGCATCGCCGCGGACGCGATCGTGTGGTCGACGGGCGCGGCGGCGCTGCCCTGGCTGCGCGGCCTCGGCCTCGCGCTCGACCCGGCGGGCTTCGTCGCGGTCAACGAGTCGCTGCAGTCGATCTCGCACGCGCACGTGTTCGCCGCCGGCGACTGCGCGACGATGCTCGGGCATGCGCGGCCGCGCTCGGGCGTATTCGCCGTGCGCCAGGGGCCGCCGCTCGCGGCGAACCTCCGCGCCGCGCTCGCCGGGCGGCCGCTCGCGCGCTACGTGCCGCAGGAGCACGCGCTCGCGCTGATCTCGGCCGGGGACCGCTACGCGGTCGCTGCGCGCGGCGGCTGGGCGGCCGAGGGGCGCTGGGTCTGGACGTGGAAGGACTGGATCGACCGGCGGTTCGTGCGGCGCTACGCGGTGTCCTGACCGCGTCCTAGCAGGTCGCCCGCGATCGCCGCCCACTCCGCCTCGAGCGCGCCCGCGAACTCGGGCCGTCTTGCCTGCCGGTACCAGTAGCGGGCGTTGTCGAGGTCGCCCTCCTGGCGGTGGAGGTAGGCATGCACCCAGGCGGCATCGCGACTCTTTGCCGACATCGCGATCCGGTGGGCGCGCTCCCAGTCGCCGCGGCCCGCGTGCCAGAGGGCCGCGAGCGGTTTGCCGAGCCCGGCCGGCGGCGCCGGCGCGGCGAGCGAGGCGCGAAACTTCTCGAGCGTCAGCGGCACCCCCCCCTCCTTCCGCACGTCTCCGGCGCGATTTTATCGCCGCGTTGCGGCCGCCCGGCGGATTCGCCAAACTTCGCGCCATGGCGACCGCGCTCCTTTTCCGCGACGACCCCTACCTCCGCCGCTGCGAGACGACGGTGACCGGCGCCGACGAGCGCGGAGTCCTGCTCGCAGCGACCGTGTTCTATCCCGCCGGCGGCGGGCAGCCGGGGGACTCGGGCACGCTGCGGTTCGCAGGCGGCGTGGCGGTGGTCGCCGACACGGTGAAGGGCGACGGGTCCGACGACGTCTTCCACGTCCTCGCGCCGGGGGCCGCGACGCCCGCGCCGGGCACCGCGGTCGTCGCGGAGATCGACTGGGACCGGCGCCACCGGCTCATGCGCTTCCACACCTGCCTGCACCTCCTGTGCGCCGCCGTGCCGTATCCGGTCACCGGCGGGCGGATCGCCGCCGACAAGGCGCACCTCGACTTCGACCTCCAGGGTGCGACGGTCGAGAAGGAGGCGGTCGAGGCCCGGCTGAACGAGCTGGTGCGCGCGGGGCACCGCGTGAGTCCGCGCTGGATCACCGGCGAGGAGCTCGCGGCGAGCCCCGAGCTCGTGCGCACCCTGTCGGTCGCGCCGCCGGCGGGGGAGGGCCGCGTGCGGCTGCTCGAGGTCGACGGCGTCGATCTCCAGGCCTGCGGCGGCACGCACGTCGCGAACACGGCCGAGATCGGGCCGGTGGCGGTGCTGAAGATCCGCAGCGAAGGCAAGCGCAACAGGCGGATCACCATCGGGTTCGCCGGCGAGGCCGCGCAATGAACGCGCCCGCGCCGGGCATCGTCGTGCGCGACGCGGGCGAGCGCGACGTCCCGCGGATCGCCGCGATCTACGCGCACCACGTGCGGACCGGGCTCGCGACGTTCGAAGTCGAGCCGCCCGGCGCGGCCGAGATGGCGCGGCGGCACGCGAGCGTGCTCGGCTGGGCACTGCCGTTCTTCGTGGCCGAGGACGCCGGCGGGATCCTCGGCTACGCTTACGCCGCCCCGTACCGGACACGGGCGGGCTACCGCTACACCGTCGAGGACTCGATCTACGTCGACCCGGGCGCGGTCGGGCGCGGGGTCGGGCGCGGCCTCCTCGAGCGCCTGATCGACGCGTGCACGGGGATCGGCTGCCGGCAGATGATCGCGGTGATCGGCGACACCGGCAACCGCCCGTCGATCGCCCTGCACGAAGCGTGCGGGTTCGCGCGGGTGGGAACGCTGCCTTCGACCGGCTTCAAGTTCGGCCGCTGGGTCGACAGCGTGCTGATGCAGCGCGCGCTCGGCGCGGGCGACCGCTCGCCGCCCGGCGGCGGAGGGGCGCGGTTTTGAGGAGCCACCACGACATGGGCGGCGCGGCCGCCGGGCGGGTCGAGCGCGACGAGCACGCGTACGACGAGTGGGAGCAGCGCGTCGACGCGCTGATGATGCTGCTGTCGCACCGGGATCGCCGCCTCGTGCGCGTCGACGAGCTGCGCCGGAACATCGAGAGCCTCGGCGCGGAGGCGTACGACCGCATGGGCTACTACGAGCGCTGGATGCATTCGATCGCGCAGGTGCTCATCCAGCGCGGCGTGATCACGATCGACGAGCTCGGGCAGAAGCTCGCCGCGCGGGAGTCGAAGCGTGAGCGCTGAGGCGGCGGCGGCGCGCTACCGGCCCGGCGACCGCGTGCGGGTACGCGCCGTACATCCGCCCGGGCACGTGCGCACGCCCTGGTACTGCCGCGGGCACACCGGCGTGATCGAGCGGCTCTGCGGTGCGTTCGCGAACCCGGAGGAGCTCGCCTACAACCGGCCGGGCCTGCCGGCGCAGCCGCTCTACCGCGTGCGCTTCCGGGCGGTCGATCTGTGGCCCGACTACCGCGAAGACCGCGCGGACGTGGTCGAGATCGAGATCTATCAGCACTGGCTGGAGGAGGCGCGATGAACGACCCCGCCGGACCCGGGCGAGCGCCGGCGGGCGACTCGCGCGGCTACTACCGCCGCATGCAGTCGGCGATCGAGGAGCTCCTCATCCTGAAGGGCGTCGTCACCGCGGACGAGGTCGCGCGCGAGGTCGCGGCGATGGCGCGCCGCGGGCCGGAGCGCGGCGCGCGCTTCGTCGCGCGCTGCTGGGTCGACCCGGCGTTCAAGGCGCAGGCGCTCGCCGACGGGGCGGCGGCGGCCGAGGCGCTCGGGCTCGAGGTCGGCCCGCTGCGGCTCGTCGTGGTCGAGAACACGCCCGACACCCACAACGTCGTCGTCTGCACGCTCTGCTCGTGCTACCCGCGGATGCTGCTCGGCATCCCGCCGGAGTGGTACAAAGCCCGAGCCTACCGCTCGCGCGTGGTGCGCGAGCCGCGCGCGGTGCTCGCCGAGTTCGGCACCGCGATCCCCGACGGCGTGCGGATCCGCGTCCACGACTCGACCGCGGACATGCGCTACCTGGTGCTGCCGATGCGGCCGGCGGGGACGGAGGGCTGGGACGAGGCGCGGCTTGCGGCGCTCGTCACCCGCGACAGCCTCATCGGCGTGGGATTGCCCGGCGCGGGACCGCAACGAGACCAACCGAGGAGGAATCAAATGGCCGACACGATCCGCAAGCTCGCCTACTTCGCGCTCCAGGCCCCGGACAAGCCGGGGGAGGGCGCGCGCATCCTGGAGGCGCTGCGCGGCGCCGGGGTGAACCTGGTCGCCTTTTCCGGCTTCCCGAGCGGCAGGAAGGCCCAGATCGACCTCGTGCCGGAGGACGCCGCGGCGCTGAAGGCGGCGGCGAAGCACCTGAAGTTGAAGCTCGGCGCCGCCAAGACCTGTTTCGTCATCCACGGCGACGACCGGGTCGGCGCGCTCACCGACACCTTCGCGCGCCTCGCCGAGGCGAAGATCGGCATCGTCGCCTCGCAGGCGGTCACCGCCGGCATGGGCCGCTACGGCGCGATCTTCTGGGTCAAGCCCCGCGACGCCAACAAGACCGCAAAACTGCTCAGCGCGACCTGACGCTCCCCGCCGCTTCCGGGGGATTTACTAGGGGGCTTTTGCTCCCATGTTCGTTGGGGGATCTACAAGGGGAATCTCCCCTTGTTCGAAAATGGCTCGGACCCCGAGGATTTTTTTTCCGGCTGCCGCCGGAAAAAAATTCCTCGGGGCGGCGTAGAGGAGGAGGGGTTGCCGCCCCGAGGGTCCACAGGAGAGGAGGATCCCGGTGGCGCGGCCAGTGGGGACCGCGCACCGGGGACGATGATTCCGTCCTGGCGGCCCGGAAAACCTGCCCCGAACCGCCGTTAAACCAAGTCTAGTGCGACGCGAGATATCCGTCCAATCGATCGCGTCGATTTAGGTCATCGACGGTACAGATAATGCCCGCCAATGCCGGCGTCATCGCTGCGCGCCGCGTCGCGCTCAGCCGAATAACCGCGTCGGCGCCAGTGGAAACGTCGCCGGAACCGCGCCGCCGAGCGCGTCGACGAGCAGCCACGCGCCCGCGAGAGCCGCTACCGCGAGTGCGGCGTAGGCGGCGGCGCCGAGCAGGTAGTCGAACCGCATGTCCTTTGCTCTTTCAGGGTCGGGCGCGCGGGGGGGGCGCGCACCATGGTTGGAAGATACGGCGCCGCACGATATCCTTCAAATCGATCTTTCCGATCTTCACCATCTGTGCCATGGATATCCGGGCGGTCGACCTCAACCTGCTGCTCGCGCTCGATGCGCTGCTCAGCGAGCGCAGCGTCACCCGCGCGGCGCACCGGCTCAATCTGTCGCAGTCGGCGATGAGCGCGACCCTCGGGCGGCTGCGCTCGCTCTTCGGCGACCCGCTGCTCCTGCGCACTTCCGGCGGGATGCTCCCGACCTCGAAGGGCCTCGAGCTCGCCGCACCGGTGAAGCAGGTCGTCGCCGACATCGGCCGGCTCGTGCAGCAGTCGGGTGCGTTCGACCCGGCGACGACCCAGGCCACCTTTACGATCGCGGCCTCCGATTACGTCGAGTACGCGATCCTGCCGCAGCTCGTCGACCGGTTCGAGGCCGCCGCGCCGCTCGCGCGGCTCGCGGTGCGGCCGATGGACCTCGGCGCGGTCGGCCGCCAGCTCGAGTCGGGCGAGGTCGACCTCGGCATCCTCGGCGCCGGGTTCGCGCCGCCGAACGTGCGCTCGCGCCCGCTCTACCTCGAGCGCTTCGTGTGCGTGGTCCGGCGCGACCACCCGCGCATCCGCGAGCGGCTGACGCTCGACGAGTTCTGCGCGCTCGACCACGTCCTGGTAGCGCCGTTCGGCGGCTCGTTCACCGCGCCCGCGGACGACGTGCTCGCGGGCATCGGCCGCCAGCGGCGCGTCCGGCTCTCGGTGCCGCACTTCCTGCTGGTGCCGGAGATCCTGATGCGCTCGGACCTGATCGCGATGCTGCCCGAGCGGCTCGCGCGCGGGTACCGCGACCGGTTCCGGGTGCTCGAGCTGCCGTTCGAGATGCCGCCGTTCACGATCGCGGAGGTGTGGCACGAGCGCACCCACCGCGACCCCGCGCTGCTGTGGCTGCGCCAGACGCTCACCGAGCTGCTGCGCGACGGCGCGCTGCCGGTGGCGCCGGCGCCGCGGCGGCGCGCGGTGGCGCGGCGCCGCCGGGGTTAGGAGCCGCCCGTCCCCTCCGGACGGAGCCGGGTCGCCGCCGACTCGAGCTGCCAGTCGAGCTCGCCCGCCGTAGCGGCGACGCCGTACACGCGTCCTCCTCGGTCGGACCGCGACGCCAGCCGATCAGGGCGGGACCGACGCATCGAGCGCGCGGAAGCTCCGCTCGAGCCCGCGTACCACCCGCGCGAGCCGCTCGTAGTCGACCTTGTCGGGCGTGTCCTGCGCGGTGTGGTAGTGCGGGTAGCGGAACGGCGCGGTGTCGGTGATCATCACCGCGGGGATGCCGGCGCGCCAGAATGCCCACTGATCCGACCAGTCGACGCCGGGGATCCAGGCCGGCGCGGCGAGCCCCTCGGACGGGAACTGCGACGCCGCGCGGAACGTTCCGATCGTCCGGTGCAGGAGCGCGCGCGATCCGAGGTTCGCGACGAACGCGAGGAAATCGCCGCGGTCGGGGTAGAACGCGCTGAACGGGAACGGGTAGTGCTGGCTCCCGGCCGCGTCCGAATACCAGCCGATCGTCTCGAGCGAAAACATCGCGACGATCCGCTCGCCGCGCGCGCGGGCGCGCTCGACGTGGACCTGGCTGCCCATCTGCCCCGACTTGAAGAACGGCGGCTCCTCGTTCACGAAGAGCGCGAGTCGCCACGTGCGCTCGGGCCGCCAGCCGCGGAACGCCTGCGCCAGCTCGAGCACCGCCGCGACGCCCGAACCGTTGTCGTTCGCGCCCGGCGCGCCGCGCACCGAATCGTAGTGCGCGCCGACCACGACGATCTCCCCGGCGCGCGCGCCGCCGGGGATCTCGGCGAAGAGGTTGCGAACGGGGGCGATGCCGGTCGCGTACTCCTCGCGGCGCGCGACGAGCCCCGCCGCACCGAGCGAGCGCTCGATGTACGCCGCCGCGGCCTCGAGCTCCGCGAGCGCCCAGACGTTGTGCTCGCGGGCGCCGATCGCCGTGACGTGCCCGCGCAGGCGCCCGGCCAGCTGGCGTGCGTCGTCGTCCGGCGGCGGGAGCGGGCCGGACCAGGAGCGGCCCGGCAGCGCGACCATGTACCAGGCGAGCCAGCCGAGCGCGGCCGCCGCCGCGGCGAGCGCGAGCCATGCGCCCACGCGCGCGCCCGCGATCAGAAGCGCTCCGCCCAGGGCCGCAGGTCGGCCTCGAACGTCCACGCCGAGCGCGGCTGCCGGTGGATCTGCCAGTAGATCTCGGCGATGTCGTCGGGCTTGAGCATGCCCTCCGCCGGCAGCTCGGCGATCCGCTCGGCGAAGCGCTCGCGCACGCGCGGGGAGTCGATCATGCCGTCGATGATCACCGAGGCGACGTGGATTCCCTGCGGCCCGAGCTCGCGCGCCATCGCCTGCGCGACCTGCCGCAGCCCGCCCTTCGCCGCCGCGAACGCGGCGAAATGCGACGACCCGCGGACGCTCGCGGTCGCGCCGGTGAAGACGATCGTGCCGCGGCCGCGCGGCACCATGTGGCGCGCCGCCTCGCGCCCGACGAGGAAGCCGGCGTAGCAGCCGAGCCGCCACACTTTCTCGAACATCTCGCTCTGGGTGTCGAGGATCGAGGCGCGGTAGTTCGCGCCGGTGTTGAAGACCGCGACGTCGATCGGCCCGATCTCGGCCTCGACGTCGTCGAAGAGCTTGGTAACCGCGGTCTTCTCGCGCAGATCGGCCACGTAGGCGATGCCGCGCCCGCCCTCGGCCGCGATCTCGCCCGCGATGCGCGCGAGCCGCTCGGCGTTGCGCGCGACGAGCACGGTGGGGTGGCCCTCGCGGGCGAAGCGGCGCGCGATCGCGCCGCCGAGGCCGTCGCCGACGCCGGCGACGAGGGCGACGTTCGGGGTATCCGTCATCTGCTTCCTTCCGTTGCAACGAGGTCGGTGTCGTCGTGCGCGTATGCCGGGCTGCAGCAGCACAGGATCCTGAGCGGCCCGGCGCCGATGTTCCGGATTCGGTGCGGCGTGCCGGGCGGGATGCAGACGGTGTCGCCCGCGCGCACCTCAAAGGTTCGCTCGCCGAGCGTCATCAGGCCGATGCCGGCGGTGACGTGGTAGAGCTTCTCGGTCGCGCGATGGCGATGGAGCAGCGTCTCCGCGCCCGGCGGCACCGTCGCCTCGGCGAGGCTCTGCGCGCGGTTGCCGTGCACCGCCGGGTGCATCAGCTCGCGGATCTCGGAACCGTCCTTGGTGACGCAGGGCTCGATCCTGCGATAGGTCGTCTTCATTGGATCGCCTTTGCCTTCTTCAGGAGGTCCGCGATCGCCGTGGCCATGCGCGCGTAGCCCTGCGCGTTCGGGTGCACCCAGTCGCTCTTGAGCGCGTTGTCCGCGAGCACCGTCTTCACGATCGCGCCCTCGTACGGCACAGCGAACTCCTTTGCGATGTCGGCGTAGAAGCCGGGGGCCGAGGGCGGGATGCCCGGCTTCGGCACGCCGATCAGCACGATCGAAACTCCACGCTCGCGCGCGAGGCGCACCATCGCGCGCACGTTCGCCGCCGCGTCGCCCTCGGGGAGCTTGCGCAGGAGGTCGTTGCCGCCGTGGCAGAGCACGAGCAGCCGCGGCTGCGTCGCCTCGAGCACGCCCGGCAGGCGCGCGAGGCCCTGCGCGCTGACCTCGCCCGGGACGCCCTCGGCGACGACCTTGCGCCCGATCAGCCGCTCGAGCTGCGCCGGGTAGCTCTCGCCCGCGCCGGCGCCGGTGCCGAAGGTCAGGCTGTCGCCGAAGGCGAGGACGACTGCGGCCGGCTCGAGCGGCGGGAGCGCGGGTGTGCGGTCGCCGCAACCCGCAACGAGGACGACCGCGGCCGCCCGGAGCGCGAGCCGCGCGCGGCCGGTAGCGGTCACCCGGCCCGCTCCGGGGCGAGGCCGCGGGTGCGCGGCATCGCGTCGGGCGCCGGGAGCAGGGCGAACCCGCCGCGGTCGAAGTCGGGATCGGTCACGCGCGCGGCGAGCGCCGCGAGCGCCTCGTTCTCGTCGAGGAAGAGATTCTCCGCGCCGACGAGCGCGGTGAGGTTGCTCTCGTCGAAGACGTCGCGGACCTGCTTCTTCAGCCCGCTGAAGGCGAGAGCGACGCCGCCCGCGCCGAGGCGCCCGGCGAGAAGCCGGACCGCCTCGACGCCCGAGGCGTCGACCTGGTTGATGCCGTCGGCCACGACGAGGATCGAGCGCGCCTTCGGGAAGCGCGCCGACACGGCGAGGAGCGAATCCTCGAAGTAGGGCACGTTGGCGAAGTAGAGCTGGCCGTCGAACCGCACCGCGACGACGTGGTCGCTCACCGGCAGTCCGTGCACCGCCGCGTCGCGCAGCGTGCCGTCCGAATGGCGGCCGAGCACCGCCACGCGGGGGCGCATCGTCCGGTAGAGGAAGAGCCCGATCGAGAGCGCGGCCCCGGCGAGGAGGGCGAGGTCGAGGTGCGGCGCGAGCGCGAGCGCGGCCGCGAACGTCACCGCGCCGGCGATCCCGTCGTGGCGCTGGATGCGCCAGGCGTGCGCGATGTCGCCGAACCGGACGAGCGCGATCACCGCCATCATGATCACCGCCGCGAGCACCGACTGCGGCAGGTGGTAGAGGAGCGGCGTCAGCGCGAGCAGCGTCGCGAGCACGACCGCCGCCGCGACCACCGACGAGCACCCGGTGCGCGCGCCCGCCTGGTGGTTCACCGCCGAGCGCGAGAACGAGCCGCTCGCCGGGTAGCACTGGGTGAAGCTGCCGGCGAGGTTCGCGAGCCCCTGGCCGACGAGCTCCTGGTTCGCGTCGAGACGCTGGCGGGTGCGCGCGGCGATCGCGCGCGCGATCGAGATCGCCTCCATGAAGCCGACGAGCGCGATGACGAGCGCGGTCGAGAGGAGCGTGGCGAGCGTCGCGGCATCCAGGTGCGGCGCCCGGAGCGCCGGCAGGCCGGCCGGGACCGCGCCCACGACCTCGCCGCCGCCGGCGAGCCGCAGCCCGCGCTCGTCGATCGACTGGATCCGCCAGCGCCCGCCGTCGCCCGCCGGCGCCGCGCCGAGCGGGAAGAAGCGCGCCGCGCCGTCGGCCGCGCGCCCCTCCTCGAGGGTGAGCTTGCGCAAGAGCCGCAGCCGCCGCCCGTTCTCGGTCTCGAGGTCCGCGATCTGCAGCCCGATGAGCTCGATCTGGTAGCCGAGCGCGAGCGCGTGCTGGCCGCCGCCGGGCGCGGCGCGATCGGTGCGGGCGAGCTCGGCCTGCTTCGCCGCGCGCTCGGCGGCGAGCGCGGCGAGGCGGCCGCGGGACTCGAGGACGTCCGTGGCGAGCGCGCGGGCCTCGGGATCGTCGAGGCTCGCGACGGTCGCGGTCGCGCTGCGGTCGAACCCGATCGCGGCGCTCACCGCGGTGGCGACCGCGACGGTGATCAGGACGCCGGGCAGGCGCGGCAGGAAGCGGCGGAACGCGAGCATCGCGGCGAGCGAGCCGAGGCCGAACGCGAGCGTGGGGAGATGCGTGTCGCCGAGCTGCTGCACGACGCCCCACACGTCGGCGAGGAAGACCTGGCTCCGCGGCATCGGCACGCCGAAGAGCTTGCTGAGCTGCGAGAGCGCGATGATGAACGCCACCGCGGTCGCGAAGCCGGCGATCACCGGATGCGACAGGAAGTTGACGACGAAGCCGAGCCGGCAGAGCCCGAGCGCGAGCTGGATCGCGCCGACGAGCAGGGCGAGCGCGATGGCGAGCGCGACGTAGCCGTCCGACCCCTGCGCGGCGATCGGCGTCAGCGCGGCCGCGGTGAGCAGCGACACCACGGCGACCGGGCCGGTGGCGAGCTGCCCGGAGGATCCCCAGAGCGCGCCGACGAGCACCGGGACGAGCGCGGTGTAGAGGCCGTACTGGGCGGGCAGCCCGGCGAGCTGCGCGTAGGCCATCGACTGCGGCACGAGGACGAGCGCCACGGTGATCCCGGCGACGAGGTCGGCGCGCAGCACCGCGCGCGGGACGGGGAACCACGCGAGGAACGGAAAGAGCCGGCGCAGACCGCCCATGGCAGGCGGAACTCTAGCAGGCCGGCCGAGCGGGCCGCGCGCGGCCCTTGCCCGTGCGCGGCGCGGCGACTAGCATCGGACGTCCCGGAGCCTCGAGCCATGCCCCGCTTCGCCGCCAACACGAGCTTCCTCTTCACCGAGGTCGACTTCCTCGCGCGCTTCGACGCGGCGCGGAAGGCCGGCTTCCGCGGCGTCGAGTTCCACTTTCCGTACGCGTGGAAGCACGAGGAGCTCGAGCGTGCCGCGCGCGACGCCGGGGTCGAGACGGTGCTCTTCAACCTGCCGCCCGGCGACTGGGCGAAGGGCGAGCGCGGCATCGCGTGCCATCCCGACCGGGTGCCGGAGTTCCGCGACGGCGTCGGGCAGGCGCTCGAGTACGCGCGGATCCTCCGCTGCCCGCGCATGAACTGCCTCGCCGGCATCGCGCCGGAAGACGCCGACCCCGACCAGGTGTTCACCACCTTCGTCGAGAACCTGCGCTACGCCGCGATCGCCGCGGGCGAGGCGGGGCTCACGCTGGTCATGGAGCCGATCAACACCCGCTCGGTGCCCGGCTTCTACCTCAATACGACTGCGCAGGCGCTCGAGCTCATGCGCGAGGTCGGCGCCGACAACCTCAAGATCCAGTACGACGTCTTCCACATGCAGATCATGGAGGGCGACCTCGCGAAGACGATCCAGGCCGAGCTCGGCGATATCGGTCACATCCAGTTCGCCGACGTGCCCGACCGGCACGAGCCGGGCACGGGCGAGATCAACTTCCCGTGGCTCTTCGGCTGGATCGACCGGGTCGGCTACCGCGACTGGGTGAGCGCGGAGTACGTGCCCGCCCGGGGCACGGTCGAGGGGCTCGGCTGGCTGAAACCGTATCTATAGTGTGGAGGCGCAAGTGGCGAAACTCGGATTCATCGGCCTCGGCATCATGGGCAAGCCCATGGCGGGGCACCTCGTCGCGGCCGGGCACGAGGTCTGGCTGCATTCCCGCTCGGGGGTGCCGCAGGAATCGAAGGACAAAGGCGGCAAGCCGTGCGCCTCGGCGAAGGAGGTCGCGCAGAACGCGGACGTGATCTTCCTGATGCTGCCCGACACGCCCGACGTGGAGAAGGTGCTCTTCGGCGCGGGCGGTGTCGCCGAGGGGCTGTCGAAGGGCAAGACCGTCGTCGACATGAGCTCGATCGCGCCGCTCGCGACCAGGGACTTCGCGCAGCGGATCAACGAGCTCGGCTGCGACTACCTCGATGCGCCGGTCTCGGGCGGCGAGGTCGGCGCGAAGGGCGGGACGCTCACGATCATGGTCGGCGGCCCGGAGGCTGCGTTCGACCGGGTGAAGCCGTACTTCGAGCGGATGGGCAAGAACATCACGCTCGTGGGCGGCAACGGCGACGGCCAGACCTGCAAGGTCGCGAACCAGATCATCGTCGCGCTGAACATCGAGGCGGTGGCCGAGGCGCTGCTCTTCGCCTCGAAAGCCGGCGCCGACCCGGCGAAGGTCCGCCAGGCGCTGATGGGCGGGTTCGCCGCCTCGCGCATCCTCGAGGTGCACGGCGAGCGCATGATCAAGCGCACGTTCCAGCCCGGCTTCCGCATCGAGCTGCACCAGAAGGACCTCGGCCTCGCGCTCGCCGGTGCGCGCGCGCTCGGCCTCGCGCTGCCGCACACCGCCTCGGCGCAGCAGCTCTTCAGCGCGTGCGTCGCGAACGGCGGCGCGGGCTGGGACCACTCGGCGCTGGTGAAGGCGCTCGAGCTGATGGGCAGGCACGAGGTCGCCAAGGGGTGAGGCGGTGAACGTCCGCGCCGGTGCTGCCGGACACGGGATCGACTCCGCCCGCCAGGCGGAGGTCGCCCGCGCCTTGCGCGCGCGCCTGCCGGCTGCCGCCGTCCTGCACCAGGTCGAGGACACGCGGCCCTACGAGTGCGACGGGCTGACCGCCTACCGCGAGCTGCCGATGGTGGTCGCGCTGCCGGCGAACGAGGCCGAGGTGAAGGCCGTCCTCGAGACCTGCCGCGCGCTGAAGGTTCAGGTCATCGCGCGCGGCGCAGGCACCGGGCTCTCCGGCGGCGCGCTGCCGGCGGCGGACGGCGTGCTCCTCTCGCTCGCCAAGATGAAGCGCATCCTCGCCGTGGATCCGGTCGCGCGGCTCGCGCGGGTCGAGCCGGGCGTGCGCAACCTCGCGATCACCGAGGCCGCGGCGCCCCATGGCCTCTACTACGCACCCGACCCGTCGTCGCAGCTCGCCTGCACGATCGGCGGCAACGTGGCCGAGAACTCGGGCGGCGTGCACTGCCTCAAGTACGGGCTCACCGTGCACAACGTGCTGCGCGTGCGCGGCTTCACGATCGAGGGCGAGCTCGTCGAGCTCGGATCGGAGGCGCCGGACGCGCCCGGCTTCGACCTGCTGGCGCTGGTGACGGGGTCCGAGGGCATGCTGATGGTGACGACCGAGGTCACCGTCCGCCTCATCCCCAGTCCCGAGGCGGCGCGCGTGATCCTCGCCTCGTTCGACGACGTGGAGAAGGCGGGCCATGCGGTCGCCGCGGTGATCGGCGCCGGGATCATCCCGGCGGGCCTCGAGATGATGGACCGGCCGATGACGCACGCGGTCGAGGAGTTCGTGCACGCCGGCTACGATCTCGACGCGGCCGCGATCCTGCTCTGCGAGTCCGACGGCACGCCGGAGGAGGTGGCCGAGGAGATCGCGCGCACGACCGAACTCCTGCGCGGCTCCGGCGCCACCGCGATCCGGGTGTCCGCGAGCGAGGCCGAACGCTACCGGTTCTGGGCCGGCCGGAAGGCGGCGTTCCCGGCGGTCGGCCGCCTCTCGCCCGACTACTACTGCATGGACGGCACGATCCCGCGCGCGAGTCTCGGGCCGATGCTGAAGTTCATCGCGGCGCTGGAGCAGAAGTACGGCCTGCGCTGCCCGAACGTCTTCCACGCCGGCGACGGCAACCTGCACCCGCTGATCCTCTTCGACGCGAACGACCCCGACCAGCTGCACCGCACCGAGCAGTTCGCCGGCGAGGTGCTCGAGAAGTGCGTCGAGGTCGGCGGCACGATCACCGGCGAGCACGGCGTCGGGGTCGAGAAGATCAACCAGATGTGCGTGCAGTTCGGGGGCGAGGAGCTCGAGCGCTTCCGCGGCGTGAAGCGCGCCTTCGACCCCGACGGGCTGCTCAACCCGGGCAAGAACATCCCGACCCTGCACCGGTGCGCCGAGTTCGGGCGGATGGTGGTGCGGGGCGGGGCGGTGCCGCATCCCGAGCTGCCCAGGTTCTAGGTTGCCGGCCGCGGCGATTCCGACGTTCGCCGACGCGATCCGCGCCGCCGCCGCGTCCGGCCGGCGCTTGCGCATCCGCGGCGGCGGCACCAAGGATTTCTACGGCCAGGCGCTCGACGGCGAGATCCTCGACACGCGCGCGTACTCCGGCGTCGTCGCCTACGACCCGACCGAGCTCGTGATCACGGTGCGCGGCGGGACGCCGCTCGCCGAGGTCGAGGCCGTGCTCGCGGCGAAGGGGCAGATGCTCGCGTTCGAGCCGCCGCACTTCGGCCCTGCCGCCACGATCGGCGGCGCGGTCGCCGCCGGCCTCTCCGGTCCGCGCCGCGCCGCGGCCGGCGGGGTGCGCGACTTCGTGCTCGGCGTGCGGGTCCTCGACGGCCGCGGCCAGGACCTCGCGTTCGGCGGCCGGGTGATGAAGAACGTCGCCGGCTACGACGTCTCGCGCGCGATGGCGGGCGCGCTCGGCACGCTGGGGGTGATTCTCGAAGTCTCGCTGAAGGTGCTCCCGCGCCCGGTCGCGGAGGCGACGTTGAAGTTCGCGATGGCGCCCGACGAGGCGATCGAGGCGATGAACCGGTGGGCGGGCAAGCCACTGCCGATCAGCGCCACCGCCCATGCCGAGGGCAATCTCCGCGTGCGGCTTTCGGGCGCGTCGGCGGCGGTGGCGGCGGCGTGCGCGACGCTCGGCGGCGAACGGGCGAGCGACGGCGGCGCCGCGCTGTTCTGGAGCAGCATCCGCGAGCAGACCAATCGCTGGTTCGCCGGCGACGAGCCGCTGTGGCGGCTCGCGCTGCCGTCGGCGACGCCGCCGCTCGGGCTCGAGGGGCGCGAGCTGGTGGAGTGGGGTGGCGCCGAGCGCTGGCTGCGAAGCCGCGCCGGGGCGCCGGCGATCCGCGCGGCCGCGGTGCGCGCCGGCGGGCACGCGACGCTCTTTCGCGGCGGCGACAAGACGGCCGGCGTGTTCCACCCGCTCGCACCCGCGATCGCGACGATTCACCGGCGACTGAAGACGGAGTTCGACCCGCACGGCGTGCTGAATCGCGGGCGGATGTATCCGGAGCTCTGACGCCGAGCGCCGTGCAGACCAACCTCGCCGACTGGATCAGGGACTCGCCCGAGGGCCGGGAAGCCGACGCCATCCTGCGCAAGTGCGTTCACTGCGGCTTCTGCAACGCGACCTGCCCGACCTACCAGCTCCTCGGCGACGAGCTCGACGGCCCGCGGGGCCGGATCTACCTGATCAAGCAGGTGCTCGAGGGGGCGGAGGTCACGGCGAAGACCCAGCTTCACCTCGACCGCTGCCTCACCTGCCGCAACTGCGAGACGACCTGCCCGTCGGGGGTGAAGTACGGGCACCTCGTCGACATCGGCCGCAAGGTGGTGGCGGAAAAGGTCGGCCGGACGGTCGACGAGCGCGCGACGCGGCGCGCGGCGGCGACGCTCTTCCCGATGACCGGCGTATTCGGGCTCGCGACCTCGCTCGGCCGGCTCGTGCGGCCGCTCCTCCCCGCCGCGTTGCGCGACAAGCTGCCGGCGGGTGCGCCGGCGGCGGCCGGCCCGTGGCCCGCGCCCCGGCACGCGCGCAGGATGGTCGCGCTCGCCGGCTGCGTCCAGCCGGTGCTCACGCCGGACACGAACGCCGCCGCGGCGCGCGTGCTCGACCGGCTCGGCATCTCGCTCGTCGAGGCGCCGCGCGCCGGCTGCTGCGGGGCGGTGCGCTTCCACCTCGACTACCAGGCCGAGGGCCTCGACGACATGCGCCGCGCGATCGACGCGTGGTGGCCGTACGTCGAGAGCGGCGCCGAGGCGTTCGCGATGACCGCGACCGGGTGCGGCGCGACCGTGCGCGAGTACGGCCACCACCTCCGGCACGATCCGCGCTACGCGGCGAAGGCGAAGCGCATCGGCGCGATGACGCGCGACCTCGCCGAGATCCTCGCCGGCGAGAGCGCCGCGCTCGAGCGGCTCGCGCCCCGGGCGAAGCCGCCGAAGGTCGCGTTCCACGCGCCGTGCACGATGCAGCACTGGCAGGGCCTCGCCGGCGTCGCCGAAGGCGTGCTCGCGCGGCTCGGCTACGAGCTCACCGCGATCCCCGAGGCGCATCTCTGCTGCGGCTCGGCGGGGACGTACTCGCTGACCCAGCCGGCGCTCGCCGGGCAACTCAAGGCGGCGAAGCTCGCGGCGCTCGAGTCGGGGAAACCGGACCTCATCCTGACCGCGAACGTCGGCTGCCAGACCCATCTCGCCGGCGGCGCCGGCGTGCCGGTGAAGCACTGGATCGTCGAGCTGGACGGGCGCTTCGCGCGCGGGTGAGCCGCGCAAAGTCTGCATCCCGTCACGAAACGGCACCCGCCGCCGATTGCCGGGGGCGGCGATCCCGCCTAGGCTGGAGGCATTCGATTCCCGATTCCCCCGGAGCCCGACCATGCCGCGCCGCCTCCTTCCCGCCGTCGCCGCCCTCGTCCTCGCGGCGCCCGCGTTCGCGCAAAGCACGCCGCAGATCCGCCCCGGACTCTGGGAGATGACCCTGAGCGGGATGCCGCAGAAGCAGAACGTCTGCTTCACCCCGGAGATGGTGAAGGACATGAAGAACCTGTCGCAGCAGAAGGCCCCCGACAGCGACTGCAAGTCCTCCGGCGAGTCGGTGAGCGGCAACACGCGAACGTTCAACGTCTCGTGCACGAAGCCCAACAAGTACGACGCAAAGATCAGCGTGACCGTGAACGCCCCCGACAACTTCACGATGACGCAGAACTACACCGTGGACCGCGGCGGCAAGAGCCAGAGCGGGACGATGTCGATCGCGTACCGGCGGGTGGGGGAGTGCCCGGCGAAATAGCTCGGGGACTCGCGGACTCGTGCTCCGCCGCGCCTCGGCGGCGCCTTTGACGGCGCCGGCCCGCTGACATAGGCTTCGGGCGCTCCATGGGCGCCCGATGAAAGCGATCTCCCTCGCAGCTTCCGCTTCGCGGCGGGCGCGCGCCACGCCGTCGGCCGCGCGATGACCGACGGCCAATCCCCCCCGCTCCCCGCCTCGCTCGCCGCCGTCTGGGGCTGGTTCGACCGCAACTTCCTGCACCTCGGCCGCGAGATGCGGCTCACGTTCCTGCCGCCGCTCATGGTGTACGTGGCGTACGGGATCCAGGGCCTGACCGCGATCGCCGGCCAGTTCTTCGTCAAGGACTACCTCGGCCTCTCGGCCGAGTTCCTCGCCGCGCTCGGGTTCTGGATCGGCATCCCCTGGGCGCTCAAGATGCCGGTCGGGCACCTCGTCGATCTCCTGTGGGAGCGCAAGGCGGGGCTCGTCTACCTCGGCGCGGCGCTCATCGCGGCGAGTCTCCTCATCATGGTCGGGCTGCTGGCGGACCGCGCGGCGATGGAGCGCTTCCTGGACGCCGACGCGTGGTTCGTGGTCGCGGCGCTGCTCGCGCCGATCGGCTACGTGCTGCAGGACGCGGTCGCCGACGCGATGACGGTCGAGGCCGTCCCGAGGCTCGACGAGGCCGGCCGTCCGCTGCCGGAAGGTGACGTGAAGCTGATGCACACCACGATGCAGACGCTCGGCCGCGTGGCGGTCATCGGCGGGCTGGTGGCGGTGGCGCTGCTGAACGTGCTGCTCTTCAGCGGCGTCGAAAAGATGGCAGAGGGCGAGAAGGTCGCGGTCTACCGCCTGCTCTACACGCTCGCGCTCGCGATTCCGGTGGTGTCGATCCTCGGCGTGCTGCTCGCCGGGATCTTGCGCCGGCGCGACGCGCGGCGCCTCGTCGCGCGCGGCTTCACCCGCGAGCAGGCCGCGGCGATGCTGAACCCGCACCCCGAACGGCCGCCGGTCAACTGGTGGATCCTCGGCGGCGGGCTCGCGTTCGCCGCGATCAGCCTGACCGTGGGCCTCGGCCAGCTGCCCGCCAGCCAGGAGATCGTGTTCGGCGCGTCGATGGCGATCATCCTCTTCCTGATCTGGCGGCTCGTGCGCGAGCTCTCGCCCGAGGCGCGCACCACGCTCGTCGGCACCGCGCTCGTGATCTTCGTGTTCCGCGCGCTCCCCGGGCCGGGGGCGGGCTACAGCTGGTGGACGATCGACGTCCTGAAGTTCGACCAGCAGTTCCTCGCGAAGCTCGGGCTGATCGCGAACGTGCTCACGCTCTTCGGCCTCTTCCTCTTCCGGCGGTTCATGGCCGAGAAGTCGATCGCGTACGTCGTCGGCTTCCTCACCGTCGTGGGGACGATCCTCGCGGCGCCGACGATCGGCATGTACTACGGGCTGCACGAGTGGACGGCGCGGCACACCGGCGGCGTGGTCGACGCGCGCTTCATCGCGCTGGTCGACACCGCGCTCGAGTCGCCGCTCGGCCAGATCGCGATGGTGCCGATGCTCGCCTGGATCGCGCGCAGCGCGCCCGACAAGCTCAAAGCGACCTATTTCGCGGTGATGGCCTCGTTCACCAACCTCGCGCTCTCGGCCTCCGCGCTCGGCACGAAGTACCTGAACCAGGTCTTCACCGTCAGCCGCGAAGTCAAGGACCGCGCGACCGGCGCGATCAAGGTCGCGGCGGACTACACCCAGCTCGGCGATCTCCTCCTGATCTCGCTCGCGATCGGCTTCGCATTGCCGATGCTCGCCATCCTCATCGTCAAGACGACGCGGTTCCGCAGCGCCTGAGGCCCGGGGTCCCCCGCGATTAGAATCGCCCTTTCTCCCTGATCGCCGCATCGCCCGTGGCCCGCGCTCCGGTCGGCGTGCTCCGCCGGCTCCTCCGCTTCCTCCTGCCCTACCGCCTGCGCATCGCCGGCGCGCTCGCCGCGCTCGTGGTCGCCGCCGGGAGCGTGCTCGCGCTCGGCCAGGGCCTGAAGCTCGTGATCGACGCCGGCTTCGCGAGCGGCGACCCCGGCCTCCTCGATCGCGCGCTCGCCGGCGTGGTGACGGTCGCGGTGGTGATGTCGGCGGCGACCTGGGCGCGCTTCTACTTCATGATGACCACCGGCGAGCGCGTCATCACCGACATCCGGCGCGCGGTGTACGGCCACCTCCTCGCGCTCGAGCCGGCGTTCTTCGAGCAGGTCCGCACCGGCGAGGTGATCTCGCGCCTCACCAACGACGTGACGCAGCTCCAGTCGGTCGTCGGCTTCGGCATCTCGATGTTCCTGCGCAACGCCCTGATGGGCTTCGGCGCGCTCGTCATGCTCGTGCTCACGAGCGGCAAGCTCGCGGCGCTGGTCGTTCTCGGCGTGCCTGCGACGCTGATCCCGATCCTGCTGCTCGGCCGCAAGGTGCGCCGGCTCTCGCGCGCGAACCAGGACCGGGTCGCCGAGGTGTCGGCCTACGTCGACGAGTCGATCCACGAAATCCGCACGGTGCAGGCGTACGGCCACGAGGACACCGACCGGGAGTACTTCGGCGAGCGCGCGGAAGCGGCGTACGCCTCGGGCGTCGAGCGGATCGGGAACAAGGCGTTCCTGATCGCGGCGGTGATGTTGATCGCCTTCTGTGCGGTCGGGCTCATTCTCTGGATCGGCGGCCACGATGTGCTCGCCGGAAGGATCACCGCCGGCGAGCTCTCGGCGTTCGTCTTCTACGCGATGGTGGTCGCGAGCGCGGCCGGCGCGCTGTCGGAGACCTGGGGCGAGCTGCAGCGCGCGGCCGGCTCGACCGAGCGGCTGATGGAACTGATGGACACGGTGCCGCGCCTCGCCGCGCCGGCGTCGCCCCGGGCGCTGCCGGTGCCGCCGCGCGGCGAGGTGAGACTCGAGCGCGTGACCTTCCACTATCCCGCGCGGGCCCAGGTGGCGGCGCTCGCGGATTTCTCGCTCGCCGTCGCGCCGGGCGAGCGCGTCGCGCTCGTCGGTCCCTCGGGGGCGGGCAAGTCGACCGTGTTCCAGCTCCTGCTCCGCTTCTACGACCCGGCGTCGGGCCGCGTGCTCGTCGACGGCGTCGAGGCGCGCGAGTGCGACCCGCACGAGCTGCGGCGCCGCTTCGCGCTCGTGCCGCAGGAGCCGGTGCTGTTCGCGGCAAGCGTCGCCGAGAACGTCCGCTACGGCCGCCCCGGCGCGACCGACGAGGCGGTGCGCGCGGCGTGCGCGGCGGCGTACGCGCTCGAGTTCATCGAGCGGCTGCCGCAGGGGTTCGACACCCAGCTCGGCGAGCGCGGCGTGCGGCTCTCCGGCGGCCAGCGCCAGCGGCTCTCGATCGCGCGCGCGCTGCTCGCGTCGCGCCCCGTGCTGCTCCTGGACGAGGCGACGAGCTCGCTCGATGCGGCGGGCGAGCGCTACGTCCAGCTCGCGCTCGAGGGGCTGATGCGCGGGCGCACCACGCTGATCATCGCCCACCGGCTCGCCACGGTGCAGGGCGCCGACCGCATCGTCGTGATGGACCACGGCCGCATCGTCGCCGAGGGGACGCACGCGCAGCTCGTGCGGCAGGGCGGCCTCTACGCGCGGCTCGCCGAGCTGCAGTTCCTCGGCGGCGAGGAAGCGCCGGCCGAGGCGGCGTAGCGGTGCGCCGGGCCGCGCTCGGCGCAGCGGCCGCGGCGGTGGCAGCGGCCGCGCTCGCCGCCGCGCCGGTCGCCGCCGAGACGCTCGTCGCCGGCTCGAAGCGCTTCACCGAGTCCTACATCCTCGGCGAGATCCTGCGCGAGACCGCGGCGCGCGCGGGCGCGGCCGCCGAGCACAAGCCCGGGCTCGGCAACACCGGCATCGTGTTCGCGGCGCTGAAGTCGGGCGCGATCGACGTCTACCCGGAGTACACCGGCACGGTCGCGCGCGAGATCCTCAGGCTGGAGGGCAATCCGCCGCTCGCGGAGATCGACCGCCGGCTCGCGCCGATGGGGTTCGGCGCCGGCGTGCCGCTCGGCTTCAACAACACCTACGCGCTCGCGATGCGCGAGGACCAGGCGGCGAGGCTCGGGATCCGCACGCTCGCCGATCTCGCCCGGCATCCCGAGCTCAGGCTCGGGCTCTCGCAGGAGTTCATCGGCCGCGCCGACGGCTGGCCGGGTCTCAAGCGCGCGTACGGGCTGCCGCACGCGACGCCCTCCGGCCTCGACCACGGGCTCGCCTACGAGGCGATCGCCGCCGGCCGGATCGACGTCCTCGACGTGTACTCGACCGATGCGAAGATCGAGCGCTACGGCCTGCGCGTCCTGGAGGACGATCGGGGCTTCTTCCCGAAGTACGACGCGGTCCTGCTCTACCGGCGCGATCTCCCGCAGCGCGCGCCGCAGGCCTGGGCCGCGCTTGCCGCGCTCGAGGGGAAGATCGATGCGCGGCGGATGATCCGGCTGAACGCCGCGGCCGAGCTCGAGGGGAAGACGTTCCGGCAGGCGGCGGCGTCGTTCTTCGACGGCGCGGCGGACGGGACGTCCGGACGGCGGACCTGGCTCGGCGCCCTTTTCGGCCCGGATCTGGCGCAGCTGACCGTCCAGCACCTCGTGCTCGTGCTCGTCTCGCTCGCGCTCGCAGTCGCGGTCGGCGTCCCGCTCGGCGTGCTCGCGTTCAAGCTGCGCGGGGCGGAGCAGCCCGTCCTCGCCGCGGTCGGCGTGATCCAGACCGTCCCCTCGCTCGCGCTGCTCGCGTTCCTGATCGCCGCGCTCGACCGCATCGGCACGGTTCCGGCGCTCGTCGCGCTCTTCCTCTACGCGCTGCTGCCGATCGTCCGCAACACGCACGCCGGCCTCGCCGGCATCCGGCCCGGCATGCGCCAGGCGGCGCTCGCGCTCGGGCTCTCCGCGCGCGATACGCTGCGCTCGATCGAGCTGCCGCTTGCCGCGCCGACGATCCTCGCCGGCGTGAAGACCTCCGCGGTAATCAACGTCGGCACCGCCACCATTGCCGCGTTCATCGGGGCGGGCGGCTACGGCGAGCGGATCGTGCAGGGGCTCGCGCTGAACGATCACGCGCTGCTCGTGGCAGGAGCGGTGCCGGCGGCGCTGCTCGCGCTCGCGGCGCAAGGGGCGTTCGAGCTCGCCGAGCGGCGGTTGTGGCGCCGCGCCTGACGCCGGATCGGGTGCGCGCGCCGCGCCGATGACGCGCCGCAGCGCGCGCGGTATCATCCGCGCTCGATCGCGCCGGCACCGCTGCCAGAATCCAAGCCGGCGCTCGACCGCGCTCGAAACAACGCGCTCGAAACAACGCGCTAGAAACAACGCGCTAGAAACAACGCGCTAGAAACAACGCGCTAGAAACAATAAGGGGACTCCATGCGCATCGGCATTCCCGCCGAGACTCGTCCGGGCGAATCGCGCGTCGCCGCCACCCCGGAGACCGTCAAGAAGCTCGTCGCCGGCAAGCACGCGCTCGTCGTGCAGGCCGGCGCGGGCGCGAGTGCGGCGATTCCGGACGCCGAGTTCCAGGCCGCCGGCGCGACGATCGCCGGCGCCGCCGCGGAGGTCTACGCGCAGTCCGACATCGTGCTCAAGGTGCGCGGGCCGCAGGCCGCCGAACTGCCGCAGCTCAGGCGCGGCGCCATCCTCGTCGGTCTCCTCGACCCGTACGACGCCGCCGGAATCGAAGCGCTCGCGCGGACCGGCGTCACCGGCTTCGCGATGGAGTGGCTGCCGCGGATCACGCGCGCGCAGTCGATGGACGTCCTCTCCTCGCAGGCGAACATCGCCGGCTACAAGGCGGTGGTCGTCGCGGCCGACGCGTACCGGCGGTTCATGCCGATGCTGATGACCGCCGCCGGCACGGTGAAGGC